>ENA-ORLW01000101-ORLW01000101.1-human-gut-metagenome-genome-assembly--contig:-NODE-101-length-120060-cov-19.858072_pt1 | contig 120060 bp, 86 predicted proteins | sample MGYA00243017_ERZ508829 | MGnify/ENA primary metagenome ERZ508829 (study PRJEB26277, sample SAMN04329776) | human gut metagenome | biome: human-associated habitat | host: Homo sapiens | place: USA...
AAGACTCGGTTTTTCCACTCCGAAAGACGAGTTCTTCAAACAAATCGCTAATTTTGCACTTGCCAGTTGAACCTACGTCGGGCCGCGTATCCGACCGAACAGCGAAAAATAACCCCGCTTTTGCTGAGAGTTGGAAGAAAAATCGCTACCTTTGCATCGGCTATGCCATTAGCGTAACGGCTTATGTTCAATCTCGGAATTAAAGACATTATCGACATTGTCCTTTTCGCGGTCCTGTTGTTCTACATCTACCGCCTTATGAAGGAGTCCGGCACCATAAACATTTTCTATGGCGTCCTGGCTTTCATTGTCGTCTGGGTGCTCGCTTCCGAGATTTTTGCCATGCGTCTCATCGGCACCATTCTGGATAAATTCATGGCCATCGGCCTGATTATTCTGGTGATTCTTTTCCAGGAGCCTATAAAGCGTTTTTTGGTGGAGTTGGGCTCACATCGCCGTTGGCAGTTCCTCCGAAAGATTTTCCGGCACCATCACGCCGAGATGGACGAAGAAGCCCTCGCTTGGGTAATGCCGGTGGTCTATGCCTGCATGAGCATGAGCAAGAGTAAAACGGGCGCTCTGATTGTGATTGAACGCAGCATCCCGCTCGAAAATTATGCCAAAAGCGGCGACATCATCGACGCAGACATAAATACACGCCTCATCGAAAATATTTTCTTCAAAAATTCTCCCCTCCACGACGGCGCAATGATTATCTCCAACAACCGCATCGAAGCAGCCGGTTGCATTCTCCCCGTCAGCCACGACAGCGACGTGCCCCGCTCCCTGGGCCTGCGCCACCGGTCGGCACTCGGTATTGCCCAAGCCACCGATGCCGTAGCCGTCGTCGTCAGCGAGGAGACCGGCAACATCTCCATCGCCCACCGCGGCCGCCTTTCGACGCGCGTGAGCACTACCGAGCTCGAACACCGCCTAAACGCTGTCGCTATCGCAAAAGTCAAATAAACAATTTCGGCCGCCGTCGGGTTTGAATAATAGAACCCAATATTCATCGCTTGGCTGCCGAATCATCACATAGCAATCTACTGGCGCGCCTTGCCGCTCGCTTCCCCGCCGGCATCACTCTGATGGTGCTCGCGGCTTTTTGCGGCGTGTGCGCAGGTGTAGGCGCCTGGTTTCTGAAGTTTGCCATCGGTCACTGCGCCCGGTGGCTCTTTTCGGCCGGAAGCGGCTCCGGAATATGGTGGCTGCTCGGGTTGCTTCCCATTTGCGGCATCTTGCTCACGGTGGCATATCAGCGCTTTGTTGTCCGGGCCGACCTCGAGCATGGCACCGACCTCCTCTGCCGGGCGCTGGCCGAGCACAGATATTCATTGCGGGCGTCGCTGATGTTAAACCCTATAATTGCCAGCACCATAACTCTGGGCTTCGGTGGCTCCGCCGGCGCCGAAGGACCCATTGCCTACGCAGGAGCCGCTATGGGCAGCAATTTAGCGCGCCTGTGCGAGTTGCCGCCAAGCATGCAGCGCATCCTCGTAGGATGCGGAGCCGGCGCAGGTATTGCCGGAATCTTCAAGGCTCCCGTGGCCGGGGTGCTATTCACGCTTGAGGTGCTGAAACTTAACCTCAGCACGCTCTCCGTTCTCGCTCTCACCGTGGCAGCCCTCAGCGGAGGCATTACGTGCTACGTGCTCACCGGCTTTACCTTCGATGTCAAATTCCTCCCCGACTCATTCTTCGATGCCCGCACTCTGGGCTGGGTGGCGGCTTTGGGTCTCTTCTGCGGGCTTTACTCCGTCTACTACAACAAAGTGTCCGACCGGCTCATACGCACTTTCCGCCGAATCTCCAACCGTTGGCTGCGAGGACTGTGCGGCGGCGCCATTGTCGGAGCTTGCATCCTGCTTTTCCCCGCCTTCTACGGCGAGGGATATGGTGCCGTCACTCAGATCATAAACGGCATATCCGACAAGTTCTACGACGGCGGTCTCCTCGCCGACGCCGCCCACAGCCCCGACGAGGCCATCCTCCTGGCCTTCGCTGTGATGATGCTCAAGGTATTCGCTTGTATTGCAAGCAACAGCGCCGGCGGCGTTGCCGGCGACTTCACGCCCACCGTCTTCGCCGGTGCCTTCGCCGGTTTCGTTTTCGCAGCCGCCGCTAACGCTCTTTGCGGCGCCGGGCTCCCCGTCGGCCTTTTCTGCCTCTTCGGCGCAGCCGGGGCTTTCTCAGGAATAATACACGCCCCCCTGATGGCCGTTTTCCTCGTCGCCGAAATCGTCGGAAACGGCTACGGCTACATTCTGCCTCTAACCGTGGTGTCTGCTCTGAGCTACATCACCGTCAAAGTACTTACACCGCGAAGCCGCTACAAAGATGCCGACCACGACGACATCGAGGCCCTGGCGGCAACTCCTCATTTCAAAAACAAACAAGCGTCGCCGTAGCTCAGAAAACGGTAGTCGCCGGCAAGGGCATGGTCGTAGATGCCCCGCCACTTTTCGTCGCCTAAAAACGCCGAAACGAGCAGCAGCAGAGTGCTCTTGGGCTGGTGGAAGTTGGTAACCATTCCGTTTACTATGCGATAGCGGTAGCCCGGAGCAATGATGATGCGTGTGCGCGCAATCAAGTTGCTCTCTCCCTGCTCGTCGAGATGGCGCAGAATGGCATCAAGCGCTTCAACCGCACCGGGGGCAGCCTCACAATCCTCGTAGGGGCACCATTGGCCCACCTCACCTTCCCAGCAACCACGCAGAAGCTGCCGACCTATATGGTAGAGGCTTTCGAGGGTGCGCACCGAAGTTGTGCCTACCGCAACAACGGGGCGACCGCCGTCTATATGGCTGCGCAAAGCCTCTATAGCGCTCCGGCCCACGGTGATAAACTCGCTGTGCATGTCGTGGTCGCCTATAGTCTCCGACTTCACGGGCCGGAAAGTACCCGCCCCGACGTGGAGAGTAACCTCAGTGGTCGCTATGCCCCCGGCCTTTAGACGGTCGAGCAGCTCGGGTGTGAAATGCAGCCCGGCGGTAGGGGCCGCAACTGAGCCTTCGATAAGACTGTAGACGGTCTGATAGTCTGTCGAATCGGTCGCCTCCGAGGCGCGGTTCAGATATGGCGGAATAGGAATCTCGCCCGCCGCCGCAAGAACCTCCGAAAAAGAAAGCCCCGACGGCTGCCACGAAAACGAAACCACATCGGGCACGGCAGGACGCACGGCTGTCAGCGTCACTTCCGGCAATCCGTCGTGTGCCGGAAACACAGATGTCAGCTCGCCCTGCTTCCAACGCTTCGAATTGCCTACCAGACACTTCCACGAACATTCGCCCCGGGCAGCGAAATTGCGCTCATAGTCGGCCGGAGCCTCCGGCTCCAGACAGAATATCTCGATGCGCGCGCCCCCGGCTTTGTGCATCGTCAGGCGGGCGTTCACAACCCGAGTATTGTTGGCAACCAGCATAGCGCCCGCGGGCAACAGCCCCGGAAGCTCCGAAAAAATATGGTCGCTAACGGCGTCGCCGGCAGCTACCAGCAGCTTGCACGCATCGCGTTGCGCAAGAGGGTGCCGCGCTATGCGTTCGTCGGGTAGCGGGTAGTCGTATTCCTCTATCTTTATATCTTTAGGATTCATCGTTTCAAAATTTTCTGCAAAGTTACAAAAAATGATTTTGAACCGGTGTGAGCGGAAATCATTATATTTGTAGTACAAAACAGAACTGACATAAAGCAATGCCTTCGTTCAGCACCATTCTCATTGCCCTCGGCGTGACTTTCCTGGCCGGTTTAGCCACCGGTCTGGGCGCCTTAATCACTATGTTTGCACGCCACGACAACCGCAGACTCCTCACCTTCGCTATGGGGCTCTCCGCCGGTGTAATGGTCTATGTCTCATTCATGGAGCTGCTCCCTGAAGCCACAAACGCCTTCGGAGGCGACCGCATGGCCCAGATTTGGACCCTCGTGGCTTTCTTCGCCGGTATCGGCCTTATTGCTCTCATCGACGCTTTGGTTCCCGAAGATGAAAACCCACACGAGCAGCACTCGCTCGATGAGCTGCAGCGTCCCGGCAATCATCACCTCAAGCGTACAGGCACCATGCTGGCCCTGGCAATCGGAATACACAATTTCCCCGAGGGCATGGCTACATTCGTCACCGCGCTCGACGGTCTTGAGCTCGCCCTGCCTATCGTGGTGGCCATCGCCATCCACAATATCCCGGAAGGTATAGCGGTCTTCGTGCCCATCTACCACTCTACAGGCAGCCGACGCAAAGCCCTAAAATACACCATCTTGTCCGGCTTGGCAGAGCCACTCGGCGCTGTGGCCGGAATGCTGTTCCTTCTGCCCTTCTGGACCCCCGCCGTCAATGCCGCATGCCTGGGTGCCGTGGCCGGTATAATGGTCTACATCTCCTTCGACGAGCTCCTACCGGGAGCCGAAAAACACGGCCATCACCACATGGCCCTCGCCGGCGTCCTGGCCGGTATGGCCCTGATGGCACTCTCCCTCGTCTGGCTCTAAATACAAGGACAGCCAACCCCAAGGAGGTCGAGTTGCCGGCTCGCAAGCCCCGAAAAGACGCCAACACATAGACTGCGGCCTTCAGAAGAAAGGGCGGCAAGCTGCACAGAGAAATATGGGGACCTCATGATTTAAGATGCCCTTTTGCTCGCTTTTCGCCTATATTTTCAAAATAATGAAACAAAAATTTGCAAATACCAAACTTTAAACCTATATTTGCGTCCAAAACCTCTCATTCCCGACTCCTCAACCTATAAACCCCATAAAAATCCTTCCGCTACCTATGAAAAAATCACTTTTCCTACTTTGTTGCTTGATATGGCTGACGGCTTGTCAGGATGTTGGTATCGTTTTGCCTGACACTCCGCAAGAGAGTCCCATCCCACACTCGTACACCATCTCGCTTGCCGAAGCTATGGGCAATCTTTCTGATTTCAACGAAAGTGAAGATGAAATTTCGCGTGCCGAAAACAATCGTGAAATTGATACAGTCCTTGTTGTCTGTTTCAATGAGGTTCTCAGCCGCGGAATCGATAAAGCTGGCACCGATACTGTCCTTTATGTCGTAAATTATAAAGATAACTCAGGTTACACTATCCTGGCTGCCGACAAAAGAATTATCGACCCTGTTTTAGCGACCGTGGAGGAAGGAACAATGGACCAACAATCCATCCGCAGAGCTTTAGCTGTACAACCGTCTCGCCTTGTTTTTGAAGGATACCCAACAACCGGGGATGGTTTTTTTACGACACCCGAAACCGGTGATGAGATTTTCATGAATCCCAACACCGTTAATCTATACATTGAGGGTGAAGATGAAGACCCTTTGATTGGCAACTATGAGGACGACTCTCAAAGTACGTCCGACTCCCACGATTTTTTTGACGAATACAGTGTGAGTTTTGAAAACACATTTGTAGCGGAATTGTGTGTTGATTACGCTATATTCAAGATTACATCTCACAATGACCAAACCATACGTTCGTCTTTAGATGCAGACGTTCTTTCTGATGGTAATTTAGGTGGAGGCACCGGAGGAACTGCCCGTCCCGAAATCACTACTACTGAAACTGAATACTCACAATGGGTTCATGTAAAAACCATCCATCCATTTATGTTGGAATTTAAATATTGGAACCAACAAAGTCCCTTCAATGACCTGTATCCATATAGAAAAAAGGCCTTTATCATGGGGAATCGCCGAAAGGCTCCCGCTGGCTGTGTCCCACTATCCATCGCCAAGGTAATGACCAAATTTAGTCACCCTTCTGATTATTCTTACCAAAACAAAATCATTAATTGGGAAGCTCTTAACGCAAGTTATTTCCCCAATTTTTCCTCCGAAGCAAATTTCGCAGCCGCATTACTTCTCAGATCTATTAGTGATAAATGTAAGAGTTGGCTCTTTTACCAAGGGTCTTTCACTTGGCCAGGCAATGCCGAAAAATATATGTCTCGACAAGGCTTCCTCAATGTTCACCGCAGAAATTATAATTTCGAGCGGGCCTCGGATATGATTGAGAACTCTAAACCATTGATAATTTATTCTTTCCCAGGAATAAACATATTCAAAGCCCATTGTTGGATTTTAGATGGTTACAAAATCAAAAGTAGAATAAAAACCACTAAAACTTATCTTAACAATCAAGTCATAAAGACCGAGCAAGAAACAGAGTTTCACAATATGGTTCATTGTGATTTTGGCTGGAAAGGTCAAGCCAATGGTTATTTTGTTTCCGGCATATTCGATTTAAGAAGCAAAGACAATGAGTTTGATCCGGGGGCCGAGACCACAGATGGCACAAATTACAATCATCACTTAAGAGTAATAATGTATGATGTTCCATAAATTCAGGATTACCTTCGTCTTTCTCGCTCTAATTCTTCTGGGCGGGTGCATAGGTTCGGATCCCAATGGCTTCCCACATCATATTACGCTTAATAGCACTGGTTCTACTTTGGTTTTAGTGGGAACTGAACGCGTTCGAGGCATTTCTCTCCAAGATAGAGAACATCAGAATGAGCGCGATAAAGATGTCAAATTCGAGAACGACACCATTTTCTATCGGTATAAATGGTTGACTGCGGTTGCCCCATTCGCTGAAAAGAGAATTCTTCTATTCGCAACTACAAACAATACCGGTAAAAAACGGGAAATGTGGATAGATTGTGACTTTGGTTCGGATCTCCACACCATTCATGTCACCCAACTGCCCCGATAGGCCGTTATATTAGCTCTCCCTCCCGAACTGCCAGTGCATTTTTCTTTCGCAGGCATTCCCTTCGGGAAACGAGTACAAGCCACTGAAAATTAACTTCGCAGGAGGTCAAGACATTCTCAGCTCCATATCCGCTGCGGTTCACCGTCTCGGGGGAATCAGCGGGCCAGGGAGAGGTTGAAGCTGATGCCGTAGGAGGTGTTGGTGGTGGGATAGGCGCTGGTGGTGACGATGGGCGAGTTGACCTGGTGGTCGAAGTATGCGCTCATGGTGAGGCGCTTGCTGAGGATGTAGCTTGCCGACACGTTGATGTTGAAGGTGTTGGTGCCGCTGGTGGGCTGGGTGTAGTTGCCTTCTATGCGGCGTATGAGCGCCTGATTGTTGGCGATGCTGACGTCGGCGTTGACGGTGAGGTCGTTGCTGACGCCGGTCTGCGAGCCCTTCATCTTGAGCACGGTGTTGAAGCCCACTATCTTGTACCCCAGACCGAGGGTAATGCCCTTCTGGGTGGCCTCAACCACCTGTCCGGCCGACGAATTGAGGGTGATGGTGCGCTGGTCGCGGTACTCGGCCTTGATTTGCATCTCGTTCTTGAGGGTCACGTTCACGCCAATCAGTGGGGCGAAGCGCTCCGTGATTGCCACCGAGGAGATGTTGAAGGGCGACGACGGGATGGGGTTGCCGGTCAGCTCGTCGAGGGTGAAGCCGAGGTCCCCGGCGGCACTGCTCCAGTTCAGATAGCTCGAGTAGGAGCCCACCGAGTAGGTGCACTGGTAGGCATGGCTCAGCGTGAAGGTCTTGAAGTACTGACGCATGTTGCCCAAGTTGATGAAGCCGTCGTAGGTGATACGCCAGTTGGGCAGCACGGCGCTGAAGTCGGGGAAGGGGTTGAGATACTGCTTGGAGGCGTTGGTGCCGGTGTAGGCGGCCAGGAAGGCCGGAATGAGCACATCGGACGACGTTTCCGAGACCGTTCCCACTTCGGGATTGTAGAGTTTGCCGGCATGCGGGTTGTCGCGCAGGAAGCCCGTGCTGGGATACGACAGCCCGGCATACTGAGCCTCGACGCGGTCGCGAACAACAGGGATGTTGCCCAGGAAGTCCGCGAAGGCCTTCGAGTAGTAGCCGTTGTCGGCCTTGGCGGAGCGCAGCGAGGTCAGCAGCGCGCAGTGCGTCTTGGTGTACGAGCCGGAGTAGGTGGTGGGCATATCGGCGTACATGAACTGCATCTGCTGGTTGCGGTTGTCGGTGCGGTTGAAGGTGAGCTGCACCTTGAAGCCCTTGAAGAGCTCCAGGTTGACCTCGATGTTGAGCTCGTTGGCGCGGCTCCATACGGCGGGGGAGGTCTGCCCGTCGTCGGTGATAAGCCATCCGCGGTCGAGGGCGCGCTGCACATAGCTCTCGTCGGTGAAACCGAAGGCGAAGTCCAGACCGGGCGCCATCGGGCCCAGCGAGTTGGTCTGGCCGAATATATCGCCGATGTTGGGTCGGAAGAGCGGCAGCGAGAGCGAGCGCGTGTTGCGGTAGCGCACGGCGACATTACGCGGCGAGAGCACAAAGCGGAGCGCATACTCGCCGACGTTGCGCATCAACGACTTCTCGTCCTTGAGAATCTCGACGATGGTAAACTTGAGGTTGTCGTCGGAGCGCGTCAGAATCTCCACAGAGTTCTGGTCCTGCACCTTGAAGCGAATAGGCACGGGGGTGCCGTCGGTTTTGGTGGCGGTGACCTTCACCTTTTTATTGCGCAGGTTATGGCGTATCACCAGAGTAGTGTCGGTCTTGAGCTTGTAGGTGCGTTCGAACTTCTTGGCCTTCTTGGGAGGGGTGGTGGAGGGTCGGGTGTTTGCGAAGCGCTTGGTGACATCGCGGAAGAGTGGCACCTTGTTGTAGAGTGTCTCGAAATTTATGCGGCCGTCGGCGTTCCACACTGCCTGGTTGGCGATGGAATTGCCGAGTTTGATGCCGTCGATGGTGGCGCCACGGTCCCAGCGGTAGGTGGCGTTGTAGCTCACGTTGCCCGTGAGATAGTCCAGGAAGGCTATCTTGGAGAAGGGTGCCTTGTACGACGCCGTAAAGGTCTGATTATAGGCCCATGGCGTACCGAAGCTCTTTATGCTCTGCCATACGGTGTCCTTCCATTCGCGGTACTCGTCCGGGAAGAGCTTGCGGTTGACGGCGCCCACTGTCTCTTCGATTCGTGCCGAGGTGTTGGAGTTGAACTGCAGGTTTATGCTCTTGGTGAGGTTCCATGTCAGCGAGAGCTGGCGGTCCCAAAGCCAGTTTTTGCTCACCGACACGGGCAGCTGGAACATGACGTCGGTCTCCGAGCGGGTCTGCTGCTCGTAGTAGTAGCGGCTCATCGAGGTGAGGAACGATATGTTGTTGGGCAGCCACTGCAGCTCCCATTCCTTGAGGAACCGGGCGTTTTTACTCTTGCCCTTGAGGCCCTTGAAGGGCTTGAAGGGCTTGATGTAGGGGCTGTAGGAGTAGGCCAGCGAGCCGCGGTAGTCGTTGGTGTTTTCGTACTCGGTGGTGGGGTTGTTCTTGTGCTGCTTGGTGAAGGAGAAGTTGAAGGTGAAGTTGGCCGGATCCCAAGGCATGGGATTCTTGGAGCGCACGTCGAACTTGAGGCCCGAGATGGAGAAGTTCTGTATCTTGGATTCCTCGACGGCGTAGGCGCGGATAGAGTCGCGCTCGTGCTCGTTGGAGCAGTCGTCGAGGGCGTCGCTCAGCAGCACGTCCTGGTCGAGGGGGTTGTACTTGGGCGAGGTGCGTTCGTGGGTCACCGAGTAGTAGATGGGCGCACGCAGCTTGGCGGCCTCGGGCAGGAAGCGGCCCAGATCGGCCTGCACGGCCACGTTGTACTGGTGGTAGTCGTCCATACGGCGCTCGTTGAGGCTCTGGTCTACGCCGCCGAAGCCGGCCGTCTCGATATGCGTGCCCAGATTGACGGTGGCGATGTCGCTCATGTTGAGTGTTGCCGTGGCGCGCGCCGCCCAGCCGCCCGACTCATCGAAGTCGGTCACCTTAAGCTCGTTGACCCACACGATGCCGTCCTTTGTGGTGGCGGAGTTGTTGCGCACTCCGATCAGGAGCACACGCACATCGCTCAGCGACGGGTTGCCGAGCACTGAGATGCGGTTGCGTTCATTGTCGGGGTCGCGGCCGCTGAAGAGTATGCCGTAGCCTACCCCGCTCTCCTCGTTGCGCTTGGCGCGGTTGCGTTCCTTCTTGAGTTCGACAAGGCTCTGAAGATTGAAGTTGAGGTAGTTCTCGATGGGCCAAACCTCGGCGCGGGCGGCGTCGGAGTAGCGGTCGTAGCTGCCGTGCGGGGTGAGCACCAGGGGCACTTCGTACTCATAGTAGTTGTTCTTCACGTCGGTGCCCAGCCGCACGAACACGCTCAAGTCGCCCGAACGCAGCGAAGTGGTGTTGTCGATAAGACTCTCGGCGTGCACCCACATCTGCATGCGCTTGTAATTGCGCAGGTCGAGCTGGGTGTTGCGGTAGACGCCGCGGGCATCGCCGGCGGTGAGGCCGGTGAGCTTCATGCTCATCGACTGCTCGTTGAGCTGGGTAATCTGGCTCTGGCCCGGGTCGGTGATGCGCGTCACCCCGGGAGGGAGCACGTAGTTGACGGGCTCGCGCTCGGCGTTCTCCTCGATGTTGACCACCGACAGGTCGAGCTGGCCTTGGGCCGGAGCGTCGCCGCGGGTGTTGAGGTTGAAGTCGTAGGAGCGCCACTCGCCGCGCACCAGCTCAAGGGTAGCGAAGCGAAGGTGTGTGGGCATCTTGAAGCCTGTCATGAACATTCGCATGAAGCGGACGGTCGAGAAGTCGTTGATAGAGCCCACGATACGCTCGTAGTCGCTCAGCGGTATCTTGAACTGATACCACTCCACGGTGGGGTTTGTGCCGTCGCGGGTGGCCACGACGCTCACCTGTTTGTCGGTGATGTAGTTTCGGCCCACTACGAGGTCCTCGGGGCGAATCGACACTTTGTACTGGAAGTAGCGCTCGTATTCGTTGAGCGTGTTGTCCTGGTTTATGTCTTCGACGTCGGGCACGGCGCGGCTGCTCTGATACAATGGGTCGTCGGCATCCTCGGGAGAAAGGGAGTTGCCCTCGACGCCGTTGTAGCGCTTGTAGCGCTCCAGGATGCTGAGACGCTCCTCGTCGTAGTCGTAGCCGCGGTAGAAGTGGTAGTTGTCGCCGGCGGGGTCGTTGAGGGGCGAGAACTTGTCGGTCTCCATTCTCGCAAGAGCGTCCGGTGCAAGGCGCCCGCGCAGTCCGTCGAGGTAGTCGCTGTAGGAGGGGAAAGTGAACTCGTCGGCGTTGGGCAGGCCGTCGAGGCCGACGTCCTGGGCGATTCGCGCGCCGGTGGCGTTGTCGAAGGAGTAAGTGAGCGAATTTTGGCTTGAAACGCGGCCCCATACTGTCTCCTGGAGGTACTGGTCGTCGCCGTCGTAGGGTATGCCGTTCTCATAGCTCTTGAGACCGTCCTTTAGGATGTCCTCCGAGATTTCGCCGAGGTTGAAATAGAGGTCGCCGCCCTCATAGTTGGGATTTTCAGGGTCCAGGAAGGGGTTGAGCAGCCAGAACTGGATATACTCTATGTTGCTCTGCTCGAAGTTGGTGTTGTCCAGGCGCCGCATTATGCCGCCCCAGCGCTTTTCGGGGTTGAGGAGGGCGCCCTGGTCGTCGATGTCGGTATTGTCGAGGTTGTAAGGTCCGCGCTCGGTGGGATAGTAGGAGAGGTTGAGGGTCTGGATGGTGGAGCTCTCGCCGTAGCCGACTTCGCGGCCGGGGAAGATCTCGCGAGAGGTCACTTCGCGCACGTAAGGATTGGAAAGCTGCTTGAGGTCGCTCTTTATATAGCCTGGGCACATCGACGAGTTGCGCTGGGTGAAGAGGCGGTCGATATAGTACCAGTTGAGCAGGGCGCGGTTGCGGCCGTAGGCCACGTTGTTGCTCAGCGCGGCCTCCGGAAAGAGGGGGTCGGTGCCTCCGTCGTAGGGCGTGGAGGCCAGGAACCATGAGTAGGGCGAACGAAGGTCGATGCCGGTCTGGGTGGACTCGAAGTCGTCGATGTAGCTCGAGCCCTTGTTGGAGCCGCTGGCCTGCTGATGGGGTAGCAGCTGGGCGAACTCGGCCGTGAAGGCCAGTCGCGAGGGAGCCGTGGCGTTGACGGTGGGTATCTTGTTGAGCAGGTTGGTAAGCCACATGAAGTCGCCGTTGTAGGAGAAGTTGAGGCCTACCATGGTGTTGTTGACGGTTTCGTCGCCGATGTTCACCTTTTCTATAAGGGCTTTTTCCGAGAAGTGCAGCAGAGTGCCCCCGAAGTTGATGCGCTTGTTGAGCTGGTACTGCAGGTCGAGCCCCAGCAGGGTCTTTCGCTGGGTGGAGAACATGCTCTGGTTCTCCAGGGTCACGCTCACGCTCTGCCCGGAGTCTATTATGCTCTGATTGGTGATGGTGACGATACCCATGGCGTAGTCGACGGTGTAGTCGCTGTTCTCGGTAAGGCGCACGCCGCCGGCCATCACCACAACCGAGCCGCGGGGCACGTTCATGGCGTTGAGGCGTATCTGCGAGCCGCTCGAGGCCTGGTATTCGCCGGTAAGGATGAATTTGTTCTTGTCGGCGTACTGCCGGGCCACCACTATGGTCGAGTCGTAGAGCTGAGGGTAGCAGTACTGCTCGGCAAGCGCGGGGTTCCCTATTTTCTCCGCCAGATGCTTGCCGAAGGGCTCCACAACGGGGAAAATGACCTTGCCGGTCGACGACTGGATGGTGTAGCCTTCGATGAAGTCGAAGAAGCCGTCGGGATTGCTCTCCTCGTTGGAGTCTATGCGGTCGAGGTTCATCACCTGAAGTATGCTCTGGTTGTTGAGGCCCGGCACCGGCAGGTAGTTGATCTGAGTACCCGTGGTGTCGCTAAGGTACTTTATGTTGAGTTTGAACTTGCTCTTCTGAATCTGGTAGCCGCCAAGGGAGTAGACGTTTTTCATCATCAGGCGCCACATAGGCAGCCTCGGCGACACCGTGGTGCTCTTAAGCATCTTAACGTAGAGGCACTGGTCGGTGGTGGTGACGTCGCCGGAAAACTCGCCCACCTGGTAGACCTGCCCGTTGTAGGTATACTCGAAGGCCACCGCAAGCACCTCGTCGGAGTTCAGCGCCGAACGAACCGAGATGTAGCCCAGCGTGCTGTTGAGGGTATACTCGCTGGAGCTGAGCAGGCGCGCGCTCTCAACCTTCTCGAAGTCCTTGCCGCCCTCGATGCCATAGGCGCTCAGAGGCTCCAGCACCTGGGTGACGGCGTTGATGTTTCGCGCCCCGGGATAGTCGGTTTTGATGGTCTGCAGAAGGTTGTTGGAGGCGTTGGCCGGGTTCGGAAGCGACGGATTCGGCGTCCAGTAGTCGTTGCCAAGGTTTGAGGCTTCGCCAAGGTCCATGAAGGCCAGCAGGTTGCGGCTCTGGTCGTAGCGGCCTGTCTTGTTGGTCACCCACACCTCGATGCGCGTAATGCTCACGCCGGACGTCACGTAAGGCAGACGCGAGGCAAACCGGTCGTAGTTCTCATAGAAAAACTGCGACAGGAAGTAGTGGCGGTTCTGGTCGTATTCGTCGGCGTTGACGGTGAACTCGGTGGTCTGGGCGCCACCCCGCGTGTTGACGCTTCGGCTTTCGGAGTTTTGCTGGCTCACAAGAGCCGTCGCGGTGAGTTTGCCGAACTGCAGCTTGGTTTTGATACCGAAAAGGGCCGTGGAGCCCCGTATGAGGCTCGACCCGGTGGTCATGCTGACGTTACCGGCCTCTATGCTCTGAACGATGTCGTCCTCCTTGCCTTCGTAGGCGAGCTTGAGGTTCTTGGAGTCAAAGTCGAAGGTAGCGTCGGTGTTGTAGGTCATGTTGAACTTCAGGCGGTCGCCCACGGAGGCGGCGATGGTGGCCTGTATCTTCTGCTCGAAGTCGAAGTAGGTCTTGCGGCGGGCACTCAGCGAGAGCGACGGGTTGTCGGTTTTGTTGCTCTTTATGCCCATTTTGATTTGCACGGAACCTTGGGTGCGCAGGCTCACGCCGCCGGGACCGAAAATCTTCTCCAACGGCCCCAGGGCGAAGTTCATGTCGAACACGTTGAAGGGCTGCTTCTCGCCGTCGGTGATAAGGCTCATGTTGCGGTCGCGGTAGTAGCGCTGCATGCTGCGGCGAAGCTGCCAGTTGTCGTACTGCTCGGCCGTGAGCATGAAGGGTGTGGCGATGTCGACCTCGCCAAGCCGCGTATGCACGGTGTACATTCCGGTCAGCGGGTCGTAGTCGGCGGTGGTGACTATATTCGAGGGTGTAGCAAGGTCGTAGGCCAACTCGCTGGCCATAAGCTCGTCGTAGTTGGTGGGGATGACGGGCCGGATGGGCATCGGAAGCGCCGTGGAGTCGCCCGGCGAAGGCGCGGGATAGGCGGCCGGGGCCGGGCGCTGTATTTCGGGAGTGCGGTACTGGGCAGACGCAAATATTGCCGTCATGACAAGGGTCACAACGAGCAAAATCCTGTTTACGGGGCGTTTGCCTGCTTTTTCCATTCGTTCGCGCATGCGTACTGAGTAATAACGCTGCCCCACCCTCCTTTATTGCCCGCCGCACGCCCATACCCTCAAGAAAAGGAGGCTTCCGGATAGATTCGCATGCACCGGCGATATGGAGCGGGGATTTGCAATCCCCGCCGGCAGGCGATGCTAACTTTCTCCGAGAAAAGAGAGGGCGGCAACGCCGGATAGGCGAAGGTAACTTTTACGGCGGAAAGACGGCGGAAACGCGGGTCGGTGACGGCTGAAGCCGTCACTCCATATCGCCTGCGAAAGCGTCTCCTGTGTATGGACGGGGAGCGTCGAAAATTGTCCGATTGTCGACTTTTTTCACTTTTTATGGTTTTTTATTTGGGCAATCGGCGAAAAATGGCTAACTTTGTATTATTGCTTAAGATAACGAAGAGCAAAACATTATCACCAAAACAACAACCTCAATATGACCAAGCTCAAAATTGCAGGCATGGCTCTGGCAACCATTCTGTTTGTCGGCGCCGTAAGCTCCTGTAAATCAGACAATGACGTCTTAGGGGGGGGGTAAGAGAACCATAACGCGATTCGACCTGTCGAACTGCGAGATGCTCACCACCCTCGGCGAAGTGGAATCGCGCGCAGTAGACGGCACTTTAACCCAAACCGGCACATTCAAACTCGACGCCAACGGCAATATCTCGGCAATCGGTGTGTTTGTCAACGAAGAGACCGGCGTTGAAACACGTTCCAATCTCTCTGTAGTTCCCGGGGGTGTCCTCAACCTTACAGAGAACTATATGTATTTCGAAGATTGCCGGTACTTCGACGAGGATGGCGACGAAGTCGGAGTGGACTCGGAACTGCAACGTCTGATAGTGCGCCGCAGCGACGGTCTCATCTACAGCGCCCAGATTTCAGACGGTACGAACTATGTAGATTTTCAGATAGGCTCAGATAGGAGCGCCTTTATCGAAGACGGAGCCGGCCGTCTGATAGCAGTCTGCAATGACTTTGGAGACAACAACGGTTATCTCGGACGCCTTGCGCTCTCAAGCTTCGAAGGGACCTTTGAGCGTCTTACTACCGGTGACAGTCCCTTATTATTCTCATTTCATCCCAAGCTGTTTCTGATGAATCATGGGGTAATAGCCATGTCCACCGGACTGGACAACGACGCATGGTATCAAACGGAGGGCGGCCATTGCGCGGATTTGGTTTACCCCAATGGCGGATATGACCACTTCGTATCCCACGACGGCACCTTAAGTTCCGGAGCATATATCATCCTTAAAGATGGGCTTATATATTACTCTTATGACGGCCAGACGACGAAATACATCAACATAGGCTCTTCCTACGGACAGTCCACCGAAGAAGAAATCGGTACCTTCGACTTTTTCTCCGCCGCGCAATCCGGGCCCGCCTCCTGGTACGATATGGCCAACAAAGTGCTGATTAAGATCAAGGATGATCTTAACGGCCAGCCCAACCGCTATATGGTCTACGACAAGCAGACCCGACAGTTCTCCCTCTTCGAAACCGGCTTCGATAACGTCGACAACACTGTTCTGTGGGAAGATTACCTCTGCAACGGCCGTTTCTATGGCATTTCGAGCCGTCACGGCAAGCCCACCCAGGCCGTGTGGATTGATCCGGTCAACCTCACCACCGGCCAGACCGACCTGAATCTCGGCAACGAAATCGACATCAAGAAAATTTCCGTCGACTATAAGCATGCCACTGCCCAGCTGACGGGCACCCGCCGGTCGGACAGCTACAACGTCGCCATCAGCGTCGACCTCCGCACAGGCGAGCGCAACACCATCTTCAGCGCTCCCAACCGCGAAATCATTTCGCTCATACCGCTGAACTGACCCCTTCGCACCGCACCGCAAAGTCACCGCATCCGCCGATGCGGTGACTTTTTTTCTGCAGCTTCCAAATCGAGCAACCCGGCGGAATTCGCCGCGAAAAGCAACCTAAGCTAATGAAAAAGAACCCTGTAAGGGTTCAAGAAAGTAGCCCGGGGCGACAGCCCCGGGTAGGCCGACCATACAATAACAGCGACCCCGTCAGGGGTCGAACACGGTCCGCCCCCCCTGTCCGTTTGCACAGGTTTAATCAGTCCAGAGGTTATCACCCCTGGCATTTATTCAACTCCTACATAGTTGTGCCTCAACGGTTTGCGCCGACGTCATGGAGCGGGGATTTGCAATCCCCGCGGGCGGACGATGCTAACTTTCTTCGAGAAAAGAGCGGGGCGTCCTTGGAGGCATTGAAGTTAGTATCGCCTGGTCGGCGGGGATTTCAAATCCCCGCTCCATAACAACAGCGACCCCCGCAGGGGTCGCTGTTTATCAAGCTGTTGATTTATCCCGGAGCTTTCGCCCCGCGCATTTATCGAACTGCTATGCAGGTCTTTTCGGTCAGCTGCCGAAGGTAACGTTGAAGCCGAGGTTGATGGAAGCCGTGGCGTTGCCGACGGGGAGGAACTGCGGGGTCACCTTGAAGAACTGATGGTCGGAGCCGATGAAGAAGTTGAAGCCCTTGGGGTGGAAGTTGAGCATCCAGCCGAAGGAGGAGCCGTAGGTGGAGGCGCCGTAGTTGACGGTGCAGTCGAACCACTTGGTGGGCTTGCAGTTGGCGTAGAAGCGACCCTCTGTCCAGCTCTGGCAGCCGGCTATGTAGGTGCTGAAGAGGAAGCCGCCGGTGAGGCCGCGGTAGAAAGGCATGGTGTACTCAGCGCCCAGATGGATGGTGGCGTGGAGGGCCTTGGTGTAGCCTTCGTCCTGACCGGTGCGGTGGATGAGGATGGCGTCCTGAACGTCGTCCCAGATGTTGTCGAGCTGCTCGGAGAGCTTGTTCTCTTCGTAGCCGGGCTGGTCGGAGCTGATTGCAACATTCTGGAAGCCCTCGAAGGTCCAGGCGTCGAGGCCGGTGCGGCCGGTCACGCCGTGGCTCCACGACATGAAGCCGAGGTCGTTGACGGCGGCCGAAAGCTGCAGCTCGGGCAGCAGCTGATATGTGGCGCCCAGATCGATGCCGAGGCCGAAGCCGCTGAGGCCGAAGCTGTCGTAGTCGATGTCGTTCCACTCAATCAGGTCGGCTTCCGAAGGCTTGTCGATGGTGCTTCCGGCCTCCAGCTTGGTGGGTACGTAGAGACCCGAACCGGCCGCCATCTTGATTTCGCCGTCGGCGCTGACAAGCCACTGCTCGTCGCTCATACGCACGTCCATATTGTTGATGTGGCCGTTGACGTTGCCCACGCCCAGAAGCACCTTGAGCTTGGCGCCGGCGGTGAGTTTGTCGGTGATGCGGCGGCTGTGGCCAAGGGCGATTTCGGCCATTGCACTGGCGTTGATGTCGATGTCCTTGAAGTTATAGCGGGTGTCGGGGCCGGTCTGACCAAGCTTCATGAAGCGGAAGAGGTCCTTGGGAAGGTTCACACCGGCGTCGGCATGTGCGCCGATGCTGATGGTGTTGAAGCCGCCCCAGGCCTTGAAGCCCGCCGAGAGGATGGTGAGGTCGAAGTTGAGGTTGATGTGATTGTTGTTGTGCAGACCGTTGAGGAATACGTCGGCAGGAACGTTGGGGCTCATGAACGAGGTCAGCTTATAGGGGCTGCCGGGATTGTACTCGCTGTTTTTGAACAGAAAGTCGTTGACGCCCACACCCGAGAAGAGGGCCACGTCGATATTGGCCAGAGCCGGGATGGATATGTAGTTTCTCTCGCCCATAAAGGCGGCGTTGAGTTCGTGGCGGTAGGTATAACCGTCCATGAAATATGCCGAGCGGGGAGCTGCCTGGGCCGAAGCACCCATGGCACAAGCGCAGGCGGCTGCGCAGAGTATTGCTTTTGTGAGTTTCATAGGTGTCATCAGTCGTTGAGGTTAACGGTCACGCCGCCCTTGATTTGGATTTTGATGTCTTCAAAGCGCAGCGACTGGGCCGAATTGAGGTTGGTGCCCACTATGGGGTCGTAGGCGTCGAAGATAATGCGCACGCCGTCGAGGTCGCGGAGGTTGCTGCCGGTGGACCGAAGCACGATTTTGACCGGCGTTGTGGTAGGTGCGCCCGGTGTGCCCGCTGCCACTTTGGCTGCGCTGCCGTCGGCGGCGGTGATGGTGGCGGTGACGTTGCTCAGGGTGTTGAGCTGGCGGTCAAGGCCTTCCACTGCCGGAGTCATCGTCAGCGGAAGTGCATTGACGATGTTGGCCGTGATGTGGGCTTCGTTGAAGTTGTAGTCCTTGAGGTCGTCGCTGTCCCAGTCGGTGTCTTCGTGGGTGTAGTGCAGGCGCATGTCGGCTCCGAAGGCAAGCGGGATGATGGCATTGTAGTCGGCGTTGAAGGTGTAGTTGTGGCCCAGGGTGAAGGTCACGGGGCTCTGCACGGCCTCACACTCAACGTCCTCGAACTCGATTTCGTCCGGTATGGTGCGGAGCACATCGGCCAGGTTGGGCACCTCGATTACTGTCTTGCCCTCGAACCAGGGGTTGGCGGGCTCGTTGTGGCTGCAGATCACGAAGGTTGTCGTGGCCGTCGGGGGCACGATGATATGGTTCTGATAGCCTATTTCGATGGGCGACGTCAGCGTGCTCACACCGTCCTTGAAGGCGTTCAGCAGACCGCGCACCTGCAGGGTCAGGGGCGAGTTGTTGTCGACGGTGAAGAGTATGCGGGGGTTGTCGACATGGAGGTTGTTGGCGTCGTCCGAGAGGAAGTCCGGTATGTCGCTGATGGTGAAGGGGGTGTCCTTGATGTTGATTTCGGGTGCCACAAGGCCGGTGGCGGTGGTGATCTGTGCGCCGGCCTCCACGGAGGTGGTGGTGACCATGGTCAGCTCTGCGGTCTGTCCGTAGCCAAGCTGCCCGTCGCCGATGGCGACGCTGCCGTGGGAATGTACGTCGCTGACAAGCACAAAATGTCCGGGAGCTACGAGGCCCATATCGCTGTAGCCCGCAAAGTTCACCTTGGTGAGGCGCACGGTGGCACGCATGGGGCGGCTGGCCGTGATGGGGTAGTCGGTCTTGAAGCGAACGGTATAGGCGTTGACAAGCTCCAGGAAGGCAGCCGACGACGACGGTATTTCGAGGGTCCAGTTGCGGTCGAATTCGGCCGTATAGCCGGCCTTGATGGTGGCTGTGCCGTGGAAGGTATTGCTTTCGAAACCGATCATGAAGTTCATGTCGATGCTCATGGTGGCGGCGTCCAGACGGCGCAGCTCCAGGGGAACATTGTCATCCTTGAGGTCGACGACGTTGATGGTCGGGTTGGCGCCTACAACAACTTCAGCCGCTCCCGTGCCCACAAACTGAGGCAGCGATGTGCGCACTGTGCTACCCATACCGGAGATGTTGACGCGGTCAACGCTGAAATTTGCCGGTTCGGAATTGCCGTCCTGCACCAGGGCGTAGTCACCGGTGGAGAGGCCGTAGCTTTCGGGGTTGCCGTCGGCGCCTATTTCAATAATCGACGATGTAGGGTCGAGGTCAAGTATTTCGGACAACGTCAGTATGTCCGTGTTGCTGGCAGGTATGGTGATGTCGCCACCGACCTGCACGGTCATGTCGATGTCGTCGGCAAGGTCATAGTCGTGGTCCACGCATGAGCTCACGCCTATGCATGTCCCTGCCACTGCCGCTGCCGCGAACAGAGTTTTGGATGAGAACATATTGGTAAATAGTTGATAATGAGTCGGACTATTTTTGGTTTGTGAAATGTAATTCTTACTCGTAAGGTTCAGACTTCTCCATTTCGACCGCAAAATTAATAAATTTTCGCTAAAATCTATGAAAAGATGCCGTTTTGGCCTCACTTTATTTTTCCTCTTTATTTTTCCTCTTTATTTTTCTCTTTTTATTTTTCTCTTTTTTCAATATTCCCCTCATTGTTAAATAAAGCAAAAAATTGTGCCGGATTTGAAATTTTTGCCTACCTTTGGGGTGCGGAATACTCTCCGCAACCTGATCTGATACTACGTGCCGGCTGCCCGCGCAGCCCCGGCGCCGACTCTTAGACTGAATAACACGCTGAAAAACAACTTTCATCATTATTATATCAACAAATCGCTATGAAAAAGACACTACTTTCAGCAGCGGTTCTGATGGCAAGCCTCGTTGCTTCCGCACAGCTCGTCGAAGTGGGCACCACCACCAAGGTGACCCTTCCCGAGGGTATGATTGTGGCCATTCCCACAATCAGCCCCGACGGCAGCTTCGTCGTGGTCAGCGACGCCGGCTCTAATGCCCTCACCCGCATCAACCTCAGCGACGGTGCATCCACGGTGGTGACCCGAAACGGCAATGGTCACGACGTGACCATCAGCGCCGACGGTAGCCGTATCGTGTTCCGCCAGACTACTATGGACCGCAACCATCTGCGCCGTACTGCCCTTAAGAGCGTCGAGCTCAACTCCGGCCGCGAAACGGAGCTGGTAGGCCCCTCACGCAACCTCAGCACCGGCGTCGCTATGGCAGGCAACACCGTCACCGCTATTGAAAAAGGTCGCGTCAAAACCCGCAACCTCGAAGGCGGTCGAGCTCAGGCTGCTCCCGTGGTGACCATCAACTACGGACACCTCGACTACACCGCCGGCGGTCGCACCGTGACCCTCGACCCCCAGGGCCGTGGTAGCTACCTCTGGCCTCAGCTCAGCCCCGACGGCACTAAAATCGTCTACTACCTGGCCGGCCGCGGTTGCTTCGTATGCAACACCGACGGCTCCGACGTGCGCGCTCTCGGCATGCTCCGCGCTGCCAAGTGGCTCGACAACAACACCGTAGTAGGCATGAACGACGTCGACGACGGCGAGTTCATCACTTCCTCCTCCATCATCGCTTCCAACCTCGAAGGCACTCGTCAGACCCTCACCTCCGACGACGTAATTGCCCTCTACCCCACCGTCGACGCTGCCGGTCAACGCATCGCCTTCTCAACTCCCGACGGTCAGCTCTACATTATTAATCTCGTTAAATAACAGGCCATGAAAAAACTCCTTTTTGCAGCGGCAGCAGCCGTGCTCGCATTCGGTGCTATGGCCAAAACCGCCGACGAGCTCCGAGTCTACATCAACCCCGGCCACGGCTCCTATACCGCAAACGACCGCCCCATGGCAATCCGCGGACATGGCGCCTACAGCCGCTACGACACCGACACCACCAGCTTCTTTGAGTCCAACACCAACCTCCGCAAAGGTTTCGGCGTGCTCGAAAAACTCCGCCAAATGGGCCTCAAGTTCGACCCCACCCTCAACCAGGAAGGCGAACGCTGGCAGATTGGCGCAGCTCGCGATATGAGCAACAACATCGTGATGAGCCACGTCAAGTGCGGCCCCTTCCACGACGACAACGGCACCGCAAACCAGCTCAAGGCCGACGGAAAACCCGTTCCCGAAGACCTCGAGTACTACAACCGCTCCCTCACCGAGATCGACATGGAAGTTGATGCAAACAACTTCGACATGTTCATCTCCATCCACTCCAACGCTCTCAACAGCGACGGAAAGTGGTATACCACAAACTTCCCCATCGTGCTCTACCGCGGTTATGACGACGTCACCAAAACCGACGACGGCATCGACAACGCTCACTCCGCCGCTTCTAAAGAAATGGCCCAGAAGGTATGGCCATACCACATGGGCAACGTGCACGAAGGTTGGACCGCATACAGCACCACCAACGCAAACATCCGTGGTGACCTCAACTTCTACGGCTCCGGCTCCATCGCCCGCGGCTACAAGGGATACCTCGGCGTGCTCAAGCACGGAGTACCCGGTTTCCTCATCGAAGGTTACTTCCATCAGTATGCCCCCGCAGCTCTGCGCCACATGAACTGGGACGCCGACTACGTCGAAGGCTATAACTACGCCCACGGCATCGCCGACTACTTCGGCCTGGCCAAGGAGAACGTCGGCACTATATATGGTATCGTGCGCGACCAGCACGAACGCTTCCGCGACGAAACCTACGTGCCCCTCCCCACCCACAACGATGCTTTCAAGCCCCTCGACAACGTCACCGTGACCCTCCTCAAGGATGGTCAGAGCGTGGCTACCTACACCACCGACAACCAGTTCAACGGTGTGTTCGTGTTCAACAACGTTGAGCCCGGCACCTACACCATGACCTTCGCAGCCGAAGGCTACAAGACTCCCGAACCCGTCGAAGTGACCGTAGAGGCTGCCGAAGTGGCATACCCCTGCGCCTTCATGGAGAGCGAGGGCTATGAACCCCCGGTTGTGACATACGTCGACTATCCCGACCTCATCGAAGGCACCAGCTTCGCCGCACGCGACGAATACGTGTTCGACCAGGCCGTCCTCGACCGCGAAATCGCCGAGCTCGCCGGCAAGACCGTTGAACGCCTCATACACCACGACGGCAAGCTCTACATCCTCGCCCTCGACGCCGAGAAGGTGCCCACCATACTCGTGCTCGACGCCGCTTCGCTCGAAGTTATCGGCACTCCCGGCGTGGAAGGCATGGAAGGTACCGAAAAGGCTTGCTCCGACATCACTGTCAGCGCCGACGGTATCCTCGTTGCCTCCGCAAAGGAACTCTGCCACTACAACGACGACCAGGTTGAAGAAGGCGAAACCCGCGGCGAATGTAACATCTACCGCTGGGCTAACAACAAGGACGGTGTGCCCGAAGGCAACCCCGAACTGTGGTTCAACACCCGCCTGAGCGCCAACATGTACCGCGCTTGGACCGGTGAGTCGCTCACCTACCAGGGCACCATGGAAGAAGGCCGCATCCTCGTTAGCTCCGAAAACGCCTACGTTGGCGGCACTCCCCGCGTTTGGTTCAACGTTATCGAAATCGCCGAAGGCGAAAAACTCGCCGAAAGCCACCGCAACAAGGTGTTCGACAACTACTTCGACTACAACACCATCGGCCACTACCGCGTGCACGTTTCGCCCCTCAACAGCGAGAACTTCATGATCGACGGCAGCGGCGTTGAAGTTGCCGAAGCCGAAATGGACGACATCGCAAACGAGTACACCATCATGCCCGAAGGCATCATCTCCACCCTGGCCGAAAACGAAGGCTTCTTCCGCCACGGCGGCAAGAGCTACCTCGTTGCTCCCGACCAGAGCGAAGAAGGCAATGGCGGCGTGGTTCTCGTCGACGTTACCGCAGGTCTGGAGAACGCAACCGTCGTTCCCACCACCAACACCGCAGTTGAAGCAAGCGCCGAAGCTGCACACGCTGCCGGCACCGGCGTCATCACCAAGGACGGCTACGGCGACGTGGCTTCCTCCAACATCGCCCTCTTCCTGCTGCGCGGCAACAAGATTTCCCGCTTCACCACCGAAGGCGTTAAGCAGCCCCAGCCCCACCGCGAATATGCCTACGCCATCACCGTTGAGAACGACGGCACGGCATACACCGTCAACTTCAAGTCCACCGGCAACGCTCCCGGTTCCGCCGTTGTGCTCACCGAGACCGAAACCGGCCGTCAGGAAGTATTCGAAGGCGGCGCCGTCGTCAAGGGCGACAACGCTATCCAGTTCGACGCTACCGACCTGATCGAGAACAACTACAATGTTGCCGTTCGCATCGTCAACAACAACATTCCCGAAGCTGGCTGCTACTATGAGGACAACAACGGCGTCACCAAGCGCGGCGGCGTGGTTACCATCAAAGACACCGAATCCGACAACCTCGGCTACGTAGCCGTTACCACCGGCGGCGCTTGCGGCGTCAAGATCTACGCTCCCGACGGCACCGTCACCGGTCCCTTCTTCGTCAACGACACCCGCCTCCAGGCATCCAACCAGAGCTCCATGTTCCGCGGCGACGAGCGCGAAGGTCTCGCCGTATTCTCCGACTGGAGCGACGGCGGCGCCGGCTACTGGGTAGTAGATCCCTCCAACCCCGTCGACATGACCCAGCTCCTGGCCGGCACTAAGGACGGCAAGGGCTCCTACACCTACGAAGGAACCATCATCGGCGGCGGCAGCTCCTGCGTGGCATTCCAGGGCAAGGGCGAGAACACCCGCATGCTCTCATTCCTCGAAGACTACCCCACCGGCAACACCTCAGGCTCCCAGAACCGCGTCTACGCATACAACATCGGAACAGCCGAGCAGATTACAACCATCCCCGACCAGGCTTACGACAACCTCACCGGCGGTGCTTTCCTCGCCAACCAGAATGTTGAAATCGTGGCTGTCAACGACGACGTATTCGCCGTTGCCCAGTGCCGCGGCGAAGGCAACAACGTCAGCGGATGCCCCGGCTTCGCCTTCATCTCCAACGACGGCGATATCCTCTTCCAGAGCTCCGACCTCGAATACCTCACCTCCGTGAACTCCGGCGTGGCCATCAGCGCCGACGGCAAGATGTTCGCAGCCGGCCAGTACGGCAGCAAAATCACCGTCCTCAACCTCACTTGGGACGAAGACGGTTATCCTGAATTCACCAAGCTCGTTGACATTCCCACCGGCGCTGTAAGCTGGAGCCAGATGCGTTTCGACATCGGCGGCAACCTCCACGTCTACGAACGTGAGACCGGCGGTTACCACGCTTACGCTATACCCGGTGTAGCTCCCGAAACCCTCGTGCCCGCCAAGGCTCAGTACATCGTCAAAGGCAACGGCGAAAGCGGCGTCGAAGACGTCACCGTAGCTCCCGCTGCCGGCGAAGCCATCTACTACAACCTCAACGGCGTGCGCGTAGACTCCGAAAACCTCTCCACCGGCGTCTACATCAAGGTAGTCGGCAACAACGCAACCAAGGTCATCATCCGATAACCCCAACCCCCCCACAAACATCAGCGGCCCCGGACTCCGGGGCCGCTTTTTTATTCCCATCCGCCAATTTAACAAATAGTCAAATTGACAAATTGACCAAATTGAAAAAAGTCAGGATTTGAGCATCAGGGCTGCGATTTCGCGCGGGGTGAAGTGGTGGAAGAGCGCGGTCAGATAGCCGAGTTTCTTCGAAGGGTCGGAGGTGAAGCCGATGACCAGGCGTCGTTTGGCGCGCGACATGCCGACGTAGAACACTCGCAGCGACTCTTCGTAGTCGCCGAAGTCGGCCGAGCCGTTGGTAAGTATCACGGTGTCCATCTCCATGCCCTTGGCTTTGTGGATGGTCATCACGATGAGGCGCTCGCGGATGATGCCCTGGGCGTAGAGGTCGCCCTCGTTGAAGGTAAGCAGGTCCTGGAGGTGGTTTTCGAGCTGGGTGCGCAGCAGGGTGCCCTGCGAGGGGTCGACAATCTGCTTTTCGATGAGCTGGGTCACATAGTCTACGCGCCGTATGGGCTTGATGTGGTTGCGGGCCAGGAAATGAAGGTAGGCGTCCTGAAAGGCACCGCTGAGTGAGTTGGGATAATGGTCGGTGTCGTCGTCGAGAAGGTTGACGGTGTACTCGTAGAGCGGACCGTACTCCCGGCTGAATATCTCGGCTGCGCGACGCACCTCGGCGTCGCCGCGCATCATCTCTATGGCTCCGCCGTGGGCTTCGGCCATGGGGTGCAGCGCAAGGAGGAGCTCGGCGGTGGCCGCCACGTCGTCGTCGGCATTGTGGCTGTTTTCGCCCTCGAGTCCGAGATAGCCGATAAGGTGACCCAGCGAGTGGTTCCACAGTCGCGGGAAGAGCAGTCTACTCATCGTCAGAGTATCTATCGAAGGCAGTCCGCGCCGCAGCTCCTCGGGTTCAGGGCGCCCCGTACGGCGCCGATAGTTGTGGCGCAGCACGGCGAGGTCGAAGCTGAGATTGTGGCCGGCGGGCACACAGCCGCGCAGATAGTCGGCCAGTATGCCGAAGGCGCGCTCCGCAGGCATCTTCTCGGCGGCGTCGTAGATGTCTAAAAGCGGATTGACGGCATTGCCGACGGTCGGCGGCAGCGTCTTCTCCGTCTCTATGAAAAGACTTAGGCGACTTTCGGGTAGCACCTGCCCGCCACGGATTTTTACGGCCGAAATCTGCACCACGTCGTCGGTGAACACGTCCAGACCGGTCGTTTCAGTGTCAATCACGGCTATGGTGGTTTCCTTGTCGGCCATTATGGTGGCGAACTTCTCCAGCTCCGACTGGGTGTCTATGGCAAGGAGCTGCTGCGGCGTGAGGCCGGCTTCGCTGAGATCGCGCACCAGCCGGCGCGCCTTGGCCAGTGTCTTGCACGCCTTGGTCTGATAGAGAAGGCGCGCCCACTCCGCGGTGCGCTGAGGGCGTAGGCACACCGCAAGGTGGCTCCACACAGTCTTGAAGTCAACTCCCTTGAAAAGGTCGTGCTGGCCTATCAGAAGATGGTCCACGCCCATACTTTCGAGCTTCCGCGAAAAGTTGACAGCCTCCGAGTTGGTGCGCGTCAGCACCGCAACAGTGCCCGGTGCGTATCTCTCCAAATAATCCTTTGCCAGGGCGGCTTCCACGCTCATAAGGCGCGGGTTGGGGGTGTGGATAAGGTGCAGACAGGGCGCCGCGCTCTCGCCCTGTACGCTCGAAGGCAGAAATTCCGGGTCGATGTCCAGAAACTGCGTTGCGTAGGAATTGCACAGCTCCACGAGCTGCTTGGGCGAGCGGTAGTTGCGCGAAAGATGGTATATATTCCCCCGGCAGCGCTCCTTGATGGAGTTCAGCGCCCCTACAGTGTCGCCGGTAAAGCCGTAGATGCTCTGCTGCTCGTCGCCCAGATAGAGCACGGTGGCATCGTCGGCCTTGACCAGGTCGACGATGGCAAGCTGTAGCGGCGTGAGGTCCTGAACCTCGTCGATTTGAATCCAGCGGTAGCCCGTCATCTCAAGCGGGGCGCCCTCGCGAGGCTCACTGAGCGCCTTGTAGGCCCGCAGCAGTATATCGTCGAAATCGAGAAGATGATTTTCGGCCTTGAAGCGGTGGTAGCGCCGGGCAAGTTCTATGGTCTCCTCAGGATAGGTATGAAAAGGCCTGCGCATGATTTTCGGCGGAAACTTATGCGCTTTTCCGAATAGCCCCGACCCTACTTTGACAAGCTCACTCTTGGAAGGCCGCAACCCACGCGGCACATGGTCGGTGATGAACGATTCGTAGTCATCGTCGTCGACAATGGCCGTGTCCGGGTGGATAAGCCGGTTGGCAAAGAGGAAACGCAGGCAGAACCGGTGAATATTGCCCACAAAAGGCCCCTGCGACGAACCGGACAGGGCCTCCACGCGCTGCTGCATCTCGCGGGCGGCGCGGTTGGTGAAGGTCAGGCAGAGCATGCGCCGCGCCTCCACACCGCGCATGGAGGCGCTGTAAACGCGGCGAGCCAGGATGTGGGTCTTCCCGCATCCCGGCCCGGCCAGCACAAGCGCCGACGGCACTTCAAGGTTTATGACGGCGTCCTGCTCAGCGTCGGTCATTGCCTTAAATATGTATGTTCGCGCGCCTTACTCGTTGACGTAAGGCAGAACTATTTCTCTCCAGAGCAAATAGCCCGGGCCAAGCAGATGCAGTCCGTCGTTGGTGAGCTCGCGCCTCAGATTGCCCTCCGAATCGCAGAAGGCGCTGTTGAGGTTAATCCAGGTGATGCCCCGACGCTCGGCCATAGGCTGAAGGCGGGCGTTGATGTCGCGTATCACCTGTTCCTTGCCGTCGAGGCGGTGGTAGCGTTCGAAGGTCTGGTTGATGGGCAGCAGGCTCTGCAGGTAGACTTTAGTGCGGGGCGACTCGGTCTGAATGCGGCCAACAAGTTTCTCAACCGCCGTGGCTATGGAGTCCGCCGTTAGGTCATGGCTGACGTCGTTGACGCCGATGAGAAGGAAAATCTTTGCCGGCTGACCCTTCACCACGCAGTCCAGACGCTCGTCGAGGCCCTGCACGATGTCGCCGCTTATGCCGCGGTTGACGACCTTGGGATTGCCCAGCAGCTCGTGCCACTCGCAGCCGTGGGTGAGGCTGTTGCCGAAGAAGACTATGCTTGTCGAGTCGGTGCCCAGCTCGTTGAAGAGCGAGGCCCGCTGGTAGTAGCCCTCGCTGTGCTGTGCGGCAGCGCTGCCGCCGCACATAAGAGCGGCGGCGGCGGCCAGTGCGGTCAGGAAGCGTCGCATCAGTCTTCGCTTTCTATGCCGTTGTAGGCGTCGACGGCTTTTTTAACAGAACCGTGCATCAGCAGCAGGCGTTTTGCCTCGTCGTAGGGAAGTCCCAGTTCGTCGACTATCATACGTGTGCCGCGGTCGACGAGCTTGGCGTTGCTGAGCTGCATGTTGACCATCTTGTTGCCCTTGACGCGGCCCATCTTGATCATCACCGAAGTGGTAATCATATTGCAGATCATCTTCTGACCCGTGCCGCTCTTCATGCGCGAGCTGCCGGTGACGTATTCCGGACCGACAATCATCTCGATGGCGATGTCGGCGGCCTGGCTCACGGGAGCGTCGGGATTCGAGGTTATGGCGGCGGTGAGGATGCCGTTTTTGCGGCAGGTCTCCAGTGCGCCGATCACATAGGGCGTTGTGCCCGAGGCAGCGATGCCGATTACTGTGTCTTTATCGTTGATTCCGAACTGCTGCAGGTCTTTCCAACCCTGTGCGGTATCGTCCTCGGCGTTTTCCACCGGGTTGCGAAGCGCTGTGTCGCCGCCTGCAATCAGTCCGATTACCCACGAGGGGTCCATGCCGAACGTGGGAGGTATCTCCGAAGCATCGAGCACGCCCAGACGACCGGAGGTGCCGGCGCCGATGTAGAAGATGCGGCCGCCCTTTTTCATGCGAACCACAATCTCACTTACCAGCTTCTCCACGGCGGGAAGAGCTTTTTCGACGGCGAGGGCTACCTTTTTGTCCTCAGTGTTGATGTCGTGCAGGATTTCGCCTACCGACTTTTTCTCCAGGTCGTTGTAGAGCGACGACTGTTCGCTTATTTTTACAAAAGCCATATGTAGTGTTTTAGTTTGCGTGGAATTTGATCAGACCGTCCATCGGGCTCTTAAGGATGGTACCGATGGTGCAGCCTGCTGCCTTGGCGGCCTCTTCGAGCACCGGGCGGAAGTAGTAGGCGATGGAACCCACAAAGTTCACGGGATGCTCGGTGGCGCCGGTGTACTGCAGCACGTTGCGCCGGAAGAATGCCGTGAAGGTGCCCAGCACCATATCGTGGATGGCCGGCACGTCGATATGCTTGGAGATGAAGGGCGTAACAGAGGCCAGGAAGCGGTTTGCCTGCGGCTCGCGGTATACGCGGCGTATGATGCCCAACAGGTCGAGGTCGTACTCGCTCAAGAACTGAGCGGCAACCTCGGCGGGAAGCTGGTTCTTGAGCACGTCGCCCAAGAAGAGCTTGCCCAGCACGGCGCCGGAGCCTTCGTCGCCCAGGATAAAGCCCAGAGGCGACACGTTGGCGGCTATGCCTTTGCCGTCGTAGAGGCACGAGTTGGAGCCCGTGCCCATGATGCAGGCTATGCCGGGCTTGTGGCCGCACAGAGCGCGCGCGGCTGCCAGAAGGTCGCTGTAGACTTCGACAGTCTTGGCCGACGGTATGTTGGCCTTGATGGCAGTGGCCACGTTGCCGCACACCTCGGCGCTTATGCACCCCGCGCCGTAGAAGTAGACGGCGGTGATGTCGGCAGCCAGATTATCTATTTCGGGCATCAGCTCCTGGCGGATGCGGTTGCGCATTTCTTCTTCGGTGAGCATCACCGCGTTCATGCCGCAGGTGAATACCTGCTTTTCGAGTTTATCGTTGTTGAGGACGCACCAGTCGATTTTGGTGCTCCCGCAGTCGGCTACGAGTATCATATCTTGATGTAAATTTTCTTTTTATACAGTATTAGACCTATGCACCAGTTGAGTGCTACGAAGATTAAAGCGAAGAAGAGCGACGCAAGGGTGTCGTTGCCGCCACAAAGCGGAACAAGGCAGTCGCGGTAGGCAAGGGCCTTCAGGCTCGTCCAGCCGGCGGCGGCTGTCGAGCTGGGTATATGGAGGCCGCCGATGAGTATGCTCAGCACCGCGCCAAGGCAGTACATGAACAGCGGGTTGATGCCGAACACTTCGAAGAAGCGGCACCAGCGGCGATGGCCCTTGATGTCGATGATCCAGATGAGCAGGCCCAGGAAGCTGCTGGCAAGTCCGCACGTGGTGAGCACGAAGGTCGGCGACCACACTTTCTTGTTGATGGGCATACCGTAGTCGAGCAGAAAGCCCGCGAAGGTGAGAATCACGCCCACGATGAAGAGCGAGTTGATGCGCTTTTCGTTGTCCTTGGTGCGCAGCAGCAGGCCGCCGCACATAAAGCCGATGAGCATGTGGGCTATCGAAGGCACCGTACTCAGCAGGCCCTCGGGGTCGAAGGCAAGGCGAACGCCGCCCACGGTGTCGTGGTACATATGGTTCTCGCCCAGCACGCGGTGGTCGACAATAGAAATCACGTTGCGGTCGGAAAACTCAAAGCCATTGCCGCACAGAAGGGCGATGCCGTAGGCAACAAGAAGAGCGCCCACAACCCAAGGCAGCCCACGTTTGGGCACAAGCAGGGCAATGGTTGCGCCCACGCCGTAGCATATGGCCAGACGGGGCATCACTCCGAGTATTCGGATGTCGCCGAAGTTGAAAATGGCTTGCCAGATGGTCTTCTCGGTGTTGTACAGTCCGCCCAACAGCCGTGCGAACCACGCTATGCCGATGCCGATGGCAAATATCACCACAGAACGCCGCAGTATCTTCCAAAACGACGCCCACGTGAAGGCGAAGTCATATTTACGCAGCGAAAAGTATGTCGACACGCCCATGATGAACATAAAGAACGGGAACACGAGGTCCGTAGGTGTCAGTCCGTTCCATTCCGCGTGAGCAAGCGGTGGGTATATATGCCCCCACGAGCCCGGGTTGTTCACCAATATCATGCCCGCAATGGTGATACCGCGCAGTATGTCCAGCGCCAGGAGGCGTCCTCCGCCCTTTTTGGGCGTTGTGGCCGCTGCTGCAGTGTCAGTTTTTTTCATTGCTGTGATAGATTTTGTGTAATAGGTTTATTATGTCGTTTTACAGTTCAGGTTCGCTGGCCTCGTGCACCAGGTAAGCAATCGACTTGTAGGTGATGCCGGAGTTGGTGGTGAGGCCGATTTCGCAGGTCCGGGAGTTGGAGTAGCCCTCGGTGGCGCCGGAAGCCTCGATGGCCGGCCGAAGCTTGCGAAGTCCCCATGCATTGAGTTCCGGAACGGTGAAGCCCTTGTCGCCGGCAAAGCCGCAGCAGCCTATTTCGGCCGGTACTACTACCTTCTTTACGCATAGGTTTGCCAACCCGACAATTTTTTCGGCAAGTCCCATTCGGCGGCTCGAGCACGTGATGTGCACGGCCACGGTGCGGTCCAGGCGCTTCAGCTTAAGCCGAGGAACAAGGTAGTCGAGGATGAACTCGGCCGGCTCGTGGAGCGTCATGCTCTTTATGTGGTCGCGCATGCGGTGCAGGCACGGACTCTGGTCGCAAACCACCGGCAACTTGCCTCCCTCGGAGGCTATGGCCAGGGCGGCTTCCAGCTCGGCGGTCTTGGCGTCGGCGATATCCGGCATGCCCTTGCTCTCCCAGATCATACCGCAGCAGAGGTTCTTGAGGTTGGCCGGGAAGATTACATCGTAGCCGGCCCGGTGGCAGAGGTCGACAAAGACGTCGGCCAGCGGCTTGGTGCGGCCCTCGGCCTCTTCTTCCGGTCCCATCACGCGGTTGAGACACGACGGGAAGTAGACCAGACGCGGCTTTTCGCCCTCCGGAGCATCGGAAGCGAGGTGGTGGGGATAGAATGGCTTTGGCAGCGAAGGAGTCCACAGCGGCAGCCCCAGTTTGTGAAGATTGCGGCCCACTACGGTAACACCCTTGTCGCCCAGCACCTTGTGTGCGATATTGGCCACGCCTAAGGTGGCGCGAACGCCGTTGCTGATGCCGCTGAGGTGCTTGGCGGTCCAGGACCCTATGCGGTGGCCCCCCGACGAGAGGTTGCGCTCGCGGATGTCGTGGATGAGGTCGGCCGTATTGATGTGCATAGGGCACGATGTGCTGCACAGGCCGTCGCCGGCGCAGGTTTCGTTGCCGTAGTAGCGGAATTCCTTCTCCATCTCGGCCAGACGCGCCGGGTCTTCGCCGGTGGCGCGAAGGCGCGAAATCTCGCGCTGGGTCACTATTCGCTGTCGTGCCGACAAGGTCAGGCCGCAGCTCACACAGTTTACCTCGCAGAATCCGCACTCTATGCATTTGTCGACGTGCGGGTCGCACACCGGCAGCGGCTTCATGCCGTGCACATAGCACTCCGGGTCGTCGTTGAAAATCACGCCCGGATTGAGCAGTCCGGCCGGATCGAAAGCCTTCTTGAGGCGTTTCATCATGCCCCAGGCCTTGGCGCCCCACTCCGACTCCACGAAGGGAGCCATATTGCGGCCGGTGCCGTGCTCTGCCTTCAGCGACCCCTTGTAGCGGTTCACCACCAGGTCCTCGATGCGCAGCATAAGGTGCTTGTACTTCTCGATTTCCTCGGCAGTGTCGAAGCTCTGGGCTATGATAAAGTGGTAGTTGCCCTCCAGAGCATGTCCATAGATGCAGGCGTCGTCGTAGCCGCACTCCTCAAGCAGCGAAGACAGCTCGGAGGTGGCCGCCGGAAGGTCTTCGATGTGGAAAGCGATGTCCTCGATAAGCACTGTGGTGCCCGCCGGACGCATACCGCCCACAGTGGGGAATATGCCCGAGCGTATCAGCCACCATTTTTCGACCTCGGCCTTGTCGGTGGAGAATCGGGGTTCGCCGTGCGTCTTGAAGCGATGCAGTATCTCCAGCGTGGCGGCCACGTTGGCCTCCAGTTGCTCTTTGGTGTCGGCCTCGGTCTGAATCAGCAGTGCGGTGAGACCCTCGCCGGTGGTGTCGTGCACCGACGCGAGGCTCTTCTTGTCGAGCATCTCGCAGGCCTGGATGGGAGCCTCCTTGCGCATGGCCACCACGGCGTGGCAGGCTTCCGGCATGGTGTCGAAGTAGACCATCGCCGAGGCCGTGAAGGGATGCTGGGCCTCGGTGTTGACGCTGACCTCGCTGATGAAGGCCAGTGTGCCCTCGCTGCCCACCAGGCAGTGGGCCATTATCTCGAACGGGTCGTCGAAGATGATGAAAGGCAGCAGGTTGAGGCCCGTGACGTTCTTGATGGAGTATTTTCGGCGTATAAGGGCCGTAAGCTCCTCGTCGGCGGCTATGTCGGCGCGTATGGACTCTATTTCGGCCAGAGTGTCGGCGTGCGTTTCGGCAAAAGCCTCGCGAGAGGCCTTGTCGGATGTGTCGAGCACGGTGCCGTCGGCCAGCACCATACGTATGGAGCGGAGCACGCGGTCCGAGTTGGCGTGAGTGCCGCACTTCATGCCGGAGGCGTTGTTGGCCACTATGCCCCCCACCATGGCACTCTTCTTGGAGGCAGGGTCCGGCGAAAACACTCGGCCGTAGGGCGCCAGTATTTCGCTTACGCGGGCACCTATTATGCCGGGCTGCAGAGCGATGGCGTGGGCTTCGGGGTCCAGAAGACGATATTTCTCCCAGCTCTTGCCGGCTACCAGCAGTATGGAGTCGGTGATAGCCTGTCCGGAGAGGCTGGTGCCGGCGGCGCGGAAGGTCACCGGCAGCCCCAGAGCGGAAGCGGTGCGAAGCACGGTCTGCACCTCCCGCTCGTCGGCCGCGCGCACCACCACTTTGGGCAGAAGGCGGTAGAAACCGGCGTCGGTGCCCCATGCTAATGTGCGCAGAGGGTCGGTGTAGATTCTCTTGCGGTCTACGGTGCCACTTATTTCTTTTACGAAACGGGAGTATGCTGAGTCCATGCTGTAGCGGATATGGTATCAGGTCAGCGCGTTGTCACTGATAAAGTTTGTACTTGGCGGAAGCGGCGCGGAAGGGCTCCACGTCCTTGTTCCAATAGTCGACTATGTCGGCCACGCGATAGTTCTCGCCGAAGCGGCGGCGTATTTCGCGGGAGCCGGTAACCTTGTCGAACATCTTAAGACGAGCTGCCGGAGCAACGTCGAAGGCCTTGTGGTCGGGATAGAGGCGTGCTATCTCTTCCATCACATAGAACTGAGTGAGGCTCAGGTTTGCGGCCTCCTTGTCGGTGAGGTAGAACTCCACACCGCCCATGTTCTGGCCCTTGCCGAAGGCATAGAATGGCTTGATGTGGATGGGACGGAAGCGTACACCGGGTATATTGCGCTCGTTGAGGGCGTTGCAGAGGGTGTCGGCGTCGACCCACTCGGCGCAGAAGAGTTTGAAAGGCTCGGTATAGCCCACGCCTATGTTCATATAGTCCAGCTCGCCCAAGATGCCGCTCATCGGATAGTAGAGCGACGTTTCAGGAACCGGCATATGGGGCGACGGGAGCACCCAGGGCATACCGGTGGCGCGGAAGTCCATGCTGCGGTTATAGCCCTCCATGGGAACTACGGTGAGGTCTACTTTCTGTCCGCCGCCCAGCAGGCCCTCCTCGTTGAGGTACTGCGCGAGCTCGCCGGGGGTCAGGCCGTAGAGATAGGGAATGGCAAACTGGCTAACGAAGGAGAAGCAGCTGTCCTCGACCACATTGCCCTCTATCTTGTCGCCGCCGATGGGGTTGGGGCGGTCGAGCACCATGAACTGCTTGCCGTTTTCGGCGCATGCTTCCATCGCCTTGCCCATGGTGGAAATGAAGGTGAACGAGCGGCAGCCGTTGTCCTGGATGTCGTAGACCAGAACATCGATGTCGGCCAGCTGCTCCGGAGTGGGCTTGTAGTCGCCGCCGCCGTAGATAGAGTAGATGGTCACGCCCGTGGCCGGATCGACGGCATTGTCGACGTGGGCGCCGGCGTAGACGTCGCCGCGAACGCCGTGTTCGGGAGCATAGAGTGCGTTCAGAGTCACCCCGGGAGCCTCGTGGAGGATGTCGATGGTGCTCTTGAGATTGTTGTCGATGCCCGTGGGGTTAGTGATAAGGCCCACGCGCTTGCCCTGCAGACCCTCGAAATTGCGGTCGCGGAGCACCTCGATGCCCGGCTTGACCTGTGCGGTGCCTGCCAGAGCGGCGCCCACAAGAAGTATGGTTGCTAATGTATGTTTCATAGATAAGATGATGTTAAACTTCGATGTCCTCCTCGATATTCTCCTCGGCGACCTTGTTTTTGGGCGAGGGACCGCCTTCGCGGTTCTTGCGGCCATAGTTGGGGTCGATGTGGGGATAGACAAGAGCCGTCACGCCCCAGGTGGCGAAGGTGCAGGCCAGCACATACCAGAAGAAGCCGTTGTAGCCCAGCTGTTCCTGAACCCAACCGGCTATCATGCCCGGAAGCATCATACCCAGAGCCATGAAGGCCGTGCAGATGGCATAGTGCGACGTCTTGTAGGGGCCGTCGGCAAAGTACATCATGAAGAGCATGAAGGCCGTGAAGCCGAAGCCGTAGCCGAACTGGTCGATGAAGACGCAGGCGTAGATGGCAAGGCTGCCTCCAAGGGTATTGACATCCGGCTCGAAGTAGCTCAAAAGGATGTACACGATGGAGTTCAGCGAGATGCACAGCGCCATTGGCCATATCCATTTCTTCAGGCCGCCCGCCGATGCGCAGATGCCGCCTATGATACCGCCCACGGTGAGGCCGATCACGCCGATAGTGCCGTAGGCAAGTCCTACCTGCGCTGTGGTCAGACCAAGACCGCCTACACTCTGCGGGTCAACGAGGAAGGGTTGTATGAGCTTGATGAGCTGGGCCTCCGGCAGGCGGTAAAGAAGCATGAAGAGCACTGCGATGACCACGTATTTTTTCTTGAAGAATGTGGCGAAAGAGTCACCGAACGAACGCACCACCGCGCCAACGCCACTCTTGCCGGAAGCGTCGACGGCAGGTTTGTCGCTTTTAGGATAAGGAAGTATGAAAAGGTGGTAGACCGAAACGATGCCGAAGAATACGGCCATGCAGGCAAATGTCGTTATCCAGGCCTTAGGAATGTTGTTCATGCTCACCTCAAGGTAGCCGGCAAGGGCAACAAGACCGCCCTGACCGAGAATGGAGGCACAGCGGTAGAAGGTGGAACGGATTCCCACAAAGAGGCTTTGCTCGTTGGTGTTCAGGGCAAGCATATAGAAGCCGTCCGAAGCAATGTCGTGCGTGGCCGAGGCGAAGGCCATAACCCAGAAGATGGCAAGGCAAAGCGTAAACAGGTTCACCGGCGTATTGCCTAATGCGAGCTCGTTGACGTTCGGCATCGGAATGGTGAAAGCCACGCCGGCAAGGGCCAGGGTGACGATGATCTGCATGGCCACCGTCCACCAGCGCTTGGTTTTGATAACGTCGACAATGGGGCTCCAGAAGGGCTTGATGACCCATGGCAGGTAAAGCCAGCCGGTGTAGAGGGCTATGTCGGCATTCGACATTCCCAGACGCTTGAACATCATCACCGAGATCATGTTCACGGCAAAGTATGGTATACCCTGGGCAAAGTAGAGGGTCGGGATCCACGCCCACGGGTTCCTTTTTGCAGGATGATTCATTTGCTTGTGTTGATTGGTTTAGAACTTAGGTTGCGGCCGGACGGGACGCCTGCCCTGCCCGACCGGTTTGGATTAGTACATTTTAGCCAGGGTGGCTCCGTTGAAATAGTGCGCCAATATCTTGCGGTAGTCGATGCCACGCGCTCCCATCACCGCCGCCCCTATCTGGCAGAGGCCCACGCCGTGGCCCCACCCGGCTCCGCGAAGTCGGAAGGTGCTCGGCAGTCCGTCGGCGTCGGCTTCGCCGGCTTCAACGACGAATGCCGAACTGTAGAGGTGACTCGTCGACAGGGTGCGACGTATCTCAAGCTCCTTGCCGATGAGCATGGTGCGTTTGGTACCCACGATACGCAGGCGATAGATTCGGCCGGATGTGCCGCGAACAACAGGTTCGAGGGCGCGGATGCCGCCGTAGTCGATGCCGGAGCGCTCGCGGATGAGGTCGGCGAGCTCCTGCTGGGTGTACTCCACGCTCCAGCGGTAGAAGTCCTGCGTTTCCTGGTCGTAGTTGTTGAGCACCTGACTAAGTATGACGGCGTCCTTTGTGTTGCAATATGCTTCCGGGCTGCCAAGAATCCAGGCGCTGGCGTTCTCCTCGATGGTGAGGTCGGGGAAAGCCGCGGGGTCGTCGGAGTCGCGCGCTGCCTCGAGGTAGTGCTTGTGTTCGGGTTCCCAGCAGTTTTCGAATTCCTCGAATACGCCGCCGCAGCACTTCGAGAAGCGGGCGTCGCAGAGCTTGCCCTCGCGGTCGACGAGCACGGTGCCGCGCGTGGCGTCGACAGCCTCGGCAACGGCGGGCGTGGTCTGGCGCGTGGTGCCCTGGTAGCGCTGGCAGTGGTCGTCGGCGCATACATCGAAGAGCTCGTGGTCCTCGCGGTCCATCCAGCGGCATATCTCGGTGTCGTTCACGGTCATAGGATGGGCGGTCACTTCGCCGGCGCCTATGCCGCGGTGTTTCTCGATCTGGGCAAGCAGCCACGAGCGCGATATTACGGCATGCGCACGAAGAAGGTCCGGCGAGGCCGTGGCGCTCATTTCGCTTGAAATCACACTCTTGAGGTATTCCTCTACCTTCACCCAATTGACGGCCTCGAGCATGCCGCGCTCTACAACGAAGCCGCAGTCGCCGGCAAAGGTTTGATTCTCACGGCGTTCCCAATGGAAGTTCACGCCGATAATCACGTCGAGAATCTCGAAGCGGCACTCAGGAGTAGCGGCCCGGAACAAGAGGTCGGTGTACTCGCGGTTGTCCCACAGCACTTTGCCGTCCTTGAGGCTGAAAGTGTGCTCGCCGCGCACGGGGATGCCGTCCTCGGTGGCGAAATTGCCGGTGAAGCGCACCGTGATTTGGGGTGCGGCAAGGATGCCTACCCGCACACAGGGTTCGGTTGTGTTCTTATCTGACATTGGAGGCCAGGGTGTTGATCTCGTCGGCGGTGAGGCACACCTCGTCGAGTATGTTTTTGATTGTGTCTGCGGTGAATGCCTCGAAGTCTTCCGGGCGAGGCGTGATGAAGACTCCACCGACGTCGACCGACGCGGGGCTGATGAGCATACATCCCGGCTCGGTGCCGTAGCAGGCGGGGCGGTGCTTTTTGCGGGGTATCACCACCAGGCGTTCGCCGGCGGGGGTGGGATAACAGAGCAGGTTCAGCATGGGTTCCTTCTCGCCTTCCGGAACCGGCATTGCGGCCAGCAGGCGCCCGAAGAGGCGTTCGCCGGCGGCAGGGTCCTTGGCGTCGACGACAAACACTTTCACCGGCAGCGTGTCGGCCAGCGAGAGCGTGGCGTCGCCGTCGGTGAGGAGGGTCTTGAGCTCGGTGTCCTCAAGAGCCGGGGCGATGGTGAGGAAGTCGGAATTGCCGGCCTGGAAGTGCATGTGGTCAGGAGCGGAGGCACCGCAGCGAGGACCGTTGTAGAACACGGTGTAGTCCTCCAGGGCTGCCGCCAGGTCCATCATGTCGGCAATGCGGCCTGCGATGAGCTGGTCGGTGTGGGTCGTGTCGGGTATGGTAAGGTGACGACGGAAGATGGGGAAGGGGTTGATGAGCACGGTGTAGCGCTCCTTCCAGTCGATGCCTTCCTGCACCTCGGGGCGGTTTTTCTCGCACAGGAAGCAGGGACGCGCCGCAAGAGAAGCCTTGTCGACCTTGGCGCCCGACGATGCCATGCGTGCCGGGTTGAACTGAACCTTGAAGGGCATGCCGTCAACGTCCAGTTCCTTGACTTTGACGCCTGCGAGAGCCTCAAAGTTGGCGGCAGCCATAGGCCATGCCGCCAACTGTGAGTTTATAAATTCGCTGATGGTCTTTGAATTGAGTTCCATCATTTCTTTGCTTTGTTCTGGGCGATGCGGGCCTGAAGCTCCCAGGTGCGGATGCGGTCCTTGTAGGTATTGTGGCCGTTCATCTTGTTGATGTCCAGAGCGGCGTCGGAGTTGTCCTCCCAGCGGCGGCACAAGTAGAGCACGTCGTATACGCGGCCGATCTGATGGTGGCGGCTCACTGCCAGCCCGACTGCATAGTCCTCGCCGTAGGAGGTGTTGGGAAGGCGGATTTCGCGCAGCAGCGGGGTGTAGAACGCGCGGGGTGCACCCAGGCCGTTGATGCGCAGGGCGTTGTTGCGGCCGTTTTCAGGAGTCCACTCCTTGTGGTCGATCACGCCCGGGGGTATCATCTGCTTGTTGAAGTCGGTGAGCATATAGGTGCCGACTACCATACCGGCGTTGTTGTCGTAGAAGGCCTTGACAATCTTCGACAGGGTGTCCGGGCCGCTGTAGACGTCGTCGGAGTCGAGCTGGATGGCGAACTTGCCGCACTCGGGATGAGCGACGCCGGTGTTCCAGCAGCCGCCGATGCCCAGGTCGGTGCGCTCGGGCTTGATGTGGATCACGCGCGGGTTGTCGGCATACTTCTTCTCGATAGCCTCGGTGGTGCCGTCGGTGGAGTGGTTGTCGATAACTATTACGTTGTATTTGAAGTCGGTCTTCTGGTCCAGAGCGCTGTCGATGGCGTCGAGGATGGTGCGCACGCGGTTGCGTACGGGGATAATCACCGAAGCCTCATTCTCGAAGCCGGAAGCGGTGAGTTCCACCGGCTCGAAAACGGGTTCGAGGTAGCCGCCGATTTCCTTGAGGTGGGCCGTGCAGGCTTCTTCCATCTCGATCTGGGAAGCACGGTTGCGGGGATCGACGTAGTCGAAAATCTTCTGGCCGGAAGCACGGTTGTCGACCGTAACGTCGGTGTAGAGATACTCGTTGATGTGCACCAGCGCACCCAGGCGGCTTATGCGCAGGCGAAGGTCGTAGAGGCCGGCCGCGCTGTATTCCTTGTCGATGCCGGCGGCGGCTTTCACGAAGTCGGCGGCGTTGAAGAAGTAAAGGCTGCCGAAGTCGAAGTCGTCGCGAAGCGAACCGAACTGGTAGTCGATTACCGGGGCGTTGCTCTGCTTGCCTTCTACCACGCTGTAGTGGTCGGAATAGAGCATGGCGGCCTTGGTGTCGCGTGCTATGCCCACGAAGCGCTCAAGAGCGCCGTAGCCAAGCACAAGCTGGGTCTGCTGGATGTAGAGCAGAATGTAGTCGGCGCCGGCCGAAGCGGCAGCGATGGCCTTCATAGTGGCGGACGACTTGAGATTGTCGATGTGGATGAGGTCGCAGCCGAGGCAGGCGGTGGCTGTCTTGTCGGTGCTCAGGAGGGTGATTTTGCTTACCAGCGGCTGGGCCTTCAGTCCTTCTACGGAGGCTTTGATCTGGGCTTCGTCTACAAACGGCAGGAAGCAGTGTACGTTGGCTTTCATGGAGCTTTAGTTGGTGTAAAAAATTGTGGTTTATATTCTTTTTAATTTATATGCGACACTCACTCGGCGCCCTGCTCGGCGATTATGGCGGAGGCGTCCTGAGCAGTGTAGGCATGCGACGACGCCGTGCGCACGGGCTGCGGGTCGGTGAAGAAGGCCAGTATCTGGTCCATCAGCGCATTGCGCGAGTCGGTGTCTTTTATTGTCTCGAAGGGGAAGCCGATGACCACGGCGCGATGCGTAGGCGCTACCATGGCGGTTCCGGCTACGAGGTTATTCTCTGTGTAGCGCAGTATTGTGGCTCCGGTTTCGGGGTCGGCGGGATAGAAGGAGTCCGGGCTTTCTACGGCGTACATCTCGTCGTTGAGGGTATTGGCGAACTCATAGTTGCCGCGGTTGAAGGCGCGGAAGCGGCTGTCGACCTCGTAAGCCTCGCCCTCCACCGATGCCTGGCCAACACGCCAGTTGAAGCCCAGCACGCTGCGCGCAAAGGCTTTGTCGGCCTCGGCCGTGGCCTCGTCGGAGTAGGGATTGTCCCAAATGTCGGTGGCGACATACGAGCCGCTCACCAAGAACGCCGTTCCCTTTCCGGCCAGATCGGCCATGCGGTTCTGGAGCTCGCCCGGGAAGGCCTTGAAGTGCGTGCCGTAGCTGCCGGTGCCGGTCTTGTACTCCTTCTGTTTGCCAAGAATGAGGTCGACCATGGCCGGAGTGTCGGTGGCTTCCACAAAGGCCTCCACGCTGGTGCTCACGAAGCCATAGCCGGCGGTGGCGATGGCCTGTCCGTGGATATAAGGATAGTCGAAGGTATTACCGGCAACCACCTTGTCCTCGTAGTCGGCGCGGGAGGCTCCGAAGCCGGCGGCGTCGTCGTCCATCCAGGGTATATCGCGGCGGAACTCAAACTGGCTGCCGATGAACGACATATCCTGCATATAGGGCACGCCGTGGTCGCGTACGTCGTAGAAGCCGGCGATGTCGCCGCTGTCGAAGCGGTCAGGGGCGCTGACGCGGGTGAACCCGTTGACTATAGTCACGGTCTTGCCCGGTTTGTTGCACAGCGAGAGCACTTCCGAGGGGAAGGCCACGCCGCCGCGGTTTGCGGCCACGATGCGGTAGGAATGTATGTCGGAGTCGGTGATGGTAAGGTCGTAGTGTGTGCTTTCGGTAGTGCCGATGCGGCGGTAGCCGCCCGCTGCCGTGCGCTCCTCCACTATATAATATGTAGGAGTGGCGGTTTCTTCAAGGCTGTCGACGCGCTCCGCCCAGCTCAGACGATACTTGTCGCGGCCGGACGATGTGATTGCGAAGGCGCGTACCGGCAGCGGCGTTACTACATACTCGCGGCCGTCGCGCTGCGCAAGGAAGCGGAGCATGCCTTTGTAGACGGCGCGGCTCACGGTGAAGCGGAAAGTCGGGTCGAGGCCGTAGGCCATGTCGGCGAAGTTCTGATGCGAAAGCAGCTCAAGCAGCATGGCGGGTACTTCGGGCACGCGGGCTTCGTAGTAACTGCGGTCCCACATGCCGCGGCGTGTCCAGTTGGGCTCGAAGGAGGCGCGGACGTCGCCTACTATTTCGTCCATCACCAGGTTGGTGAGGTCGCGCGAAGCAAGGCGGTTGGAGCCGTTGCCCAGGGTGTCGCCCGCGGTGCAGTAGATGCCCAGCGTGCCGATGATGGAGTCGTTCATGGTGGTGCCGGCGTCGCTATGGAAGGCGAAACTCAGATCAACCGGGATGTTGAGGCCCTCGCGGTCGGGAAGCATCGACGAGCCGCCCGTGAGCCAGTTCACCCACAGTCCGCGCGAACGGTAGTCGTCGGTGTAGTCGTTCTCCTGGTTGGTGGGGGTGAACACACTGTCGGGAGCGCCTGCCCACTGCAGGAAGTAGCGGGCGCCCTCCACGAAGCGGGGATAGCCGCTCAGGGTATAGTTGTAGTCGATGGAGTCTTTGGGCGTTTTGACAATTCGCGCCACGTTGCCCATGCCGCCGCCTATCTTCACGGCGTCGGCGCTGACCACGCTGCGGGTGTCGGAACCGGCATTGTCAAGCTCGACCACGGTCTGCCGGCCGGCCTCCAGCGGGAAGTGGCCGAGGTAGATCCACGTTCCGCCGCCCATTTTCTGGTTCACGGTGAACTTATGGGTGCCGTTGGCGGCATTGACGCGATAGTTAGCAGCCGTGGTGCTGTTGGGCTGAGTCGTGTAGGCCACGTAGACTGCGTATGTGCCGTCCTCGGGGATGTCAGCGTTCCATTTTGCAGTTGCAGAGGGATTTTCGCTGCCCGAGAGCCCCGCCTTGCGCGAGGTGCCCGCGGCGAAGGGTCGGTCGGTGTTGTGAAGAACGGCGTTGCGGTGGGCGAAGCCGGGGCCGGCCTCGCTCCATCGTCCGGTCTCCTCGAAGATGCCGGTGGCAAGTGCGCCGTCGTTGTCGACTATGATTTCGGTGGTGTTTACGTCGCGCTCGCGAGGGCTCATCACATAAGCTCCGGCGTTCTCAAGCATCGGCATCAGGAAGGGCATCACATAGCTCTGAGTATAGAGGTCTTCCACAGTCTGGAAGATGCGTGCGCGCTGCCACTCCCAGCGGTTCAGCTTGGGCTCGAAGTACCAGCCGTGGCTCTGCCATAGGGCTATATTGGCGCCGTCGAGACCTGCCGGAGCCTCCGCAGCATCCTGACGCACTATGAAGCGCTCTGTTTCGGTGGGTCCGAGGTTGGTTTTGGGTGCAAAGAGGGTAAGCACGTCCAGGTTACGGCCGTCGGCGGTGAGGGTAACATCATAGCCGTTCTTGCCCAAGGTGCGGGCTATGTCGGTCTTGAGCTGTTCCAACTGCGCTGCCGTCAGCGGTATATAAGCAGCGGCTTCATTGAGCGCTACTTTGACGGTGCGAGTGTTGTTGTCGACGGTGAGATTCTCAACTTTGACGGTTCCGAAACCGGTGACGCCGGGCAGATACGAGTCTATCCGAGCCTTGACGGCGTCTTCGTTGCCCCCCGCAAACGCCATGACCGGAAGTGCGGCCATGCCAAGCAATGCAAGGGCTTTGGTGATATTTTTCATGTTAGAATGTCTGGCTGTGCCCGGGGTTTTGGCGGCACTCCCTTTTTCAATAGGCAAAATAAGCGAAATTTTTTGTGAAAAACAAAATTTTCGCAAACATTAAACAATCTTTAAGTTTTGACAACATATTTTCAAACAGAAAAGACCCTTGTCTATGGACCGAGGGCTTCAGCCCTCGCCCCTTCCCGTAGGGAATCCGGGCCGGAATAAAGGCGCCCAATCGCTGCCCATAGGGCCGAAAAAAGGGGGCGAACCGGCCGGTGCGCCCCCTGCGGGAATTCGGTTTGTCGCGCCGCGTCAGATGGAGAGGCGGCGGAGGGTGTTGAGGAGTTCGCGGTTGATGGGCTTGTCGTTCTTGATAGCCTTGGTGAAGGGCACGTAGACAATTTCGTCGTTCTTGATGCCGATCATCACGTTGCGCTGGTCTTCCATCAGAGCATCGATGGCTGCAGCACCCATGCGTGAGGCCAGGATGCGGTCGTGGGCCGTAGGCGAGCCGCCGCGCTGCAGGTGACCGAGAATCGAAACGCGCACGTCGTAGCCAGGATACTCATTCTTGACGCGCTCGGCCAGACCCATAGCGCCACCCGTTACGGGGCTTTCGGCCACCAGCACAATCGAAGAGTTCTTGCTCTTTCGGAATCCATTCTGAATCAGCTCGGCAAGCTGGTCGACCTCGGTGGAAATCTCGGGTATGATGGCAGCCTCGGCACCGGAAGCTATTGCGCCGTTGAGAGCCAGGAAGCCGGCGTCGCGGCCCATAACTTCGATGAAGAAGAGTCGCTCGTGGCTGGTGGCGGTGTCGCGAATTTTGTCGACGCACTCCATAATGGTGTTAAGCGCCGTGTCGTAGCCGATGGTGGTGTCGGTGCCGTAGAGGTCGTTGTCGATGGTGCCCGGAAGGCCGATGATGGGGAAGTTGAACTCGTTGGCGAAGATGCGGGCACCGGTGAGGGAGCCATCGCCGCCAATCACTACCAGAGCGTCGATTTCATGGCGCTTGATCACGTCGTAGGCCAACTGGCGGCCTTCGGGGGTCTGAAATTCCTTGCAGCGGGCTGTTTTGAGGATAGTGCCGCCCTGCTGAATGATGTTCGACACATTCTGGGTGCGGAAGTCCACAATTTCGTCGGTGATGAGGCCGCGATAGCCGCGGTAGATGCCTTTCACTTTCAGGCCGCTGAATATTGCCGAGCGCGTCACGGCGCGAATTGCGGCATTCATGCCGGGGGCGTCGCCTCCGGAAGTAAGTATGCCGACACACTTAATCTCTGCCATATGGTTTTATATCTGTAGGTTATGCGATGAATGTGAGCCGAAACGGCTCGTGGCCGTTGGCTTGTGCAAAGTTAGCCATTATAAAACTTAACGCTGTCCCCGTTAAGAAAGTTTAATGTTTGGAGGCAAGTTCGGCGTAAAGTTCGGCCAGGTCGGCCGGTGTCACCTCCACGGGGTTGTTGAGCATGTTGGGGTGCATGCTTTCGGAGGCAAGTCGGCTCAGGGCGGCTTCATCCAAATCCAAGTCGGCCAGCGAAGTGCGCAGTCCGCAGCGCTTCTTCAACTCGGCGATACCGTCGGCGAAGGCGTCGGCGTCGGCAAATCCCAGCAGCCGGCCAAGCTCCTGTGTGCGCGGGCAGCCCCGCGAGGCGTTGAAGCGTATGAACCAGTCCAGAGTCAAGGCGCAGGCCTCCCCGTGGGGTATTCCGAGAAGCTTGGTCAAAGGATAGGAGCAAGCGTGGCACGACGACGTTTTCGGAAGTGCAAAAGCCAGTCCGGCCGTAGTGGCGGCTCGCGAGAGTGCCTCGCGGGCAACAATGTCGGCGCCGTCGAAGGTGGCTTTCTCTATATTGGCAAGTATTGTGCGTGCGGCCTCAACGGCCAGAGCGTCGCATACGGGCTGATGTCCGCGGCCCCAGTAGGCCTCTACGGCGTGGCAGAGGGCGTCGAAGCCGGTGCAGGCAGTGGTATAGGGCGGAACAGTAGACGTCAGCGCCGGGTCGACCACGGCCACAATGGGGTAGAAAGCATCCGACGCAAGCGGCATCTTCAGCCCGCGGGCATGGTCGGAGACAACGGCCACGGAAGTCACCTCGCTGCCGGTGCCTGAGGTGGTGGGCACGGCAATCAGAGGCAGCGCATCGGCCGGTATGGTCTTGGGGTCGGCCATATAGCCTTCGGCAGTGCCGCCGTGGAGGGCGAGGGAGGCCGCTACCTTGGCGCAGTCGAGCACGCTGCCGCCGCCGAGGGCAACCACGAACTGAGCGCCATGCTCGCGGGCAAGAGCGGCCGCCGCGTTGCACTGCTCGGCCTCCGGGTTGGGTGTCACGGCGCTGTAGACCGCGCAGCCCAGGGCCGCGGCGAGCTGAGGAGCCAAGCCGCGCCGAACGAACGAGGGCGAGGTCACCAAAAGGCCTCTACTCCACCCACGCGACTGGATTTCGGCAGCGACGGCATCCTCGGCCGGCTTGCCGAATACTATCTTAACGGGTTGACGATAAATCCATTCCATGCTGCAATATCAAAATAGCGAGAGCTGGGCGTCGCTCTCCGGCGGTTTGGGCTTGCGCGGCGGCTCGGTGTAGCCGAAGTCGCTGTTGGCCGGATGCAAAGGCGGCGTGTCGGGCCCCGGCTCGCTCACGAACCAGTCGGGACACTCAAAGTCGTCGTCGCCGGCGAGTTGCTCCACATCGGCCAGGGCGAAGAGGCCCTTGCTGTCGTCGTTGGTGCGCATGGCCTGCTCCTTGGCTGCGGCCAGCTCTTCTTTGAGTTTCTTGTTTTTCGATTTCAGGGAGGCTATACGCTCGTCGCGTTTGGCTATAACGGCCTCTACGGTGCTCAACTGGGTCTCCAGCTCCTTGACCGACTGCCCGAAAGCCTCAGCCTCGGCAAGTTGGCCCTTGGCCTGCTCGAGCTCTTCTCTGACACTCTGCAGTTGAGCCTCTACGGCGGCCTTTTCCTGCCGTTCGCCGGTGAGTTGCTCCTGAATTTCGGTGTACATCTGCTTGGAGATGTCTACCCCGGCCTGCACGTCGGCCTGATGGGATTCCAGCTCTGCGATACGAGCAGCAAGTTGCTCGTTTTCAGTCTCTTTGCCGGCGAGTGCAGCCTTCGCCTCCTCCAGTTCCTTTTTCAGGGACTCAAGTTCGGCGGAAGGAGCCGCCGCGGCCTCTCCTCCCTGCGCCTGCAGGCGCTCTATTTCGCGCTTTAGCTCGTCGATTACTCCGGGCTGCACATCGGCCAGCTTGAGCTTGTTGAGCAGACTGCGGTTTTCGAGTTGGAACTGCTCGCGCTCGGCCTCCAGACCCCCTATCTGCTCCTCGAGGTCTTTGACGCGGTCCTGAAGAGCACGGCGGCGGCGGTCGGCGCTGAGTTGCTGCTCGCGGAGGTTTACTTTTTGCTGCTCAAGCTGTTCCATCTCTTTTCGGAGGCGTTCGCTTTCGGAGCGTGCCGCGTCCGAGGCATTGCGGAGGCGTGACTCCGCAACCCGTTCGGCCTCAGCGCCCAAGCCGGCCATATACTGCTTGATAGACTCGTCCATAGCATCGGCAAGGGCCTTGCGCTGTGCCTCGGGGTCGACGCTTTTCTGAAGGAAGTCGGGCAGGGAGGCGTTGAACACCTCCAGCACGCGGTCGAAGATGGCGCCCGCCGTGGCCGGGTCGAAGGTCATGGGAACCACATCGTCGGCGGGGGCGACTTCGCGCGCTGTGTCGGCAGTCGCGGCGCTCTCCCTCTTCGCGGGTGCGGGTTCGGCTTCCGTTGGGGTGTCGGTGTATATGTCGTCTTCTTCGTCGTTGCCCCCGAAACCCAGGGCGCGCGATATGGAATTTAAAAAGCTCATGGCAAAGCGGTTTTTTCCTCCGAAGAGTTGTTTTGTGATTCAGGTTTTTCTATCAGGCCTACACCGGAGCGGCCGTTGACAGCCACCGAAAGAGGCTCGGCAAAGCGCACCACGCGCACCATATCGTCCTCATATTCGGCCGGAAGGGCGCCGAGGTAATCCCAGCGGCAGAAGCCGTTGCCGGCACGCTCGTCGACGGTGAAGTATCCCACCCCGAAGGAGGTGAGATTCTGGAAGAAGTGGGTGCCCTGGCTTGGCTCTATGCGGTAGCCGCCCAGAGCGGCTTCGACTATTACGCGGGCACCGGATATATCCGCCCACCGCACTGGCACACCCAGAGCCGGGTCGCTGGAGCCCCACCGACCGGGGCCGATGAGGATATAGTTCTCGCCGCGCTCGAGGAACTCGGCGTTAAGACGCTGCAGCACAGGCACTACCTCGGAGTTGCGGGCGCTGTTGAAGGTGTCGGGCCGAACGTAGACTATGGTGTGCACACCGTCGACCATGCCATGGCCCAGTGCGTTGTTGCTGCGCACAATGAGGTCACTGTCGGCCACTTCCATAATATGGTCGGAGATGAGATTGCGCTTGTCGATGATAGGCCGGATTTGCAGCCAGTAGAGATGTGCCTTTATTCCTTCGGGTGTGGGCTTGGCCAGTATGTTGCCGGCAAATTCAATCTCCACAGGACGCTGCATGGCACCCTGCCCCTGCCGGAGCATGAAGTCGATGGCTTCAGCAAGGGGTATGGCCTTGTCGCGCAGTATGTTGGCGAAGGTCACAACGCGCCGGCCACGACCATACTCATAATCGCGGAGGGCGGCGTCGGCAACGTCGTAGGTCGAAACGGTATACCTCAGCGCACCCGTTCCGGCGAAATCCTGCACGTCTTTTTCGACCAAGCCCTCGCCCTCGTCGAGGAAGGCCTTGAACTCGGCGTTCTCGCCCGTGGGCAGTGCGAAGAGCTTTCGCTGGGTATCGCGCAGAGCAAGATCGAGAGTCGAGGTCTGCAGGGCGTGTTCAGGATAGCGGGGCGAAAAACGCAGTCCGCCTCCTCCGTCGACAATGTACTTGCCCAGACCCACGGCGAGTTGGGCCACGCCGTCCTCGGGCTGCTCGTCGCCCAGCGGGTAGTAGTTGAGCGAACGTCCTACGCCGCTGAAGGAGGGGAAATAGTATCCGCCGTGGTCCTCGCCGACCACCTCCTGGATGATTACGGCCATTTTCTCCTGGTCGATGACGTTGCTGGTGGCCGTCATATACATTTTGGAAGCCTTGAAGAATACCGAGGCGTAGACGGCCTTCACGGCATCGCGCAGCCAGAGCAGACGCTTGTCGCGGTCGGGCGTCCAAGGCACCATATATGTGGCGTAGATGCCCGCAAAGGGCTGATAGTGCGAGTCTTCGAGCAAGCTGGAGCTGCGCACGGCAAAGGGCCGGTCGACAACATCAAAAAGCGCCATAAAGTCCTCCCAGAGACGTTGCGGCAGTCTGGCCGCCAGAAAGGCGTCGAGGATGGTTTGGTCGTCGGCGTCGCTCAATGCGATGGGGTAGAGGTCGTTGTCGGCCATAAACTCATCGAAGATGTCGGTGCACAGCACTACCGAGCGAGGTATCGAGATGGTGAGTCCGTTGAAGTTGTCGCAGTCCGGATTTTTCTTTATTATGGAGTCCACAAAAGCCAGGCCGCGGCCCTTTCCGCCCAGACTGCCCTGCCCGATACGGGCAAAGTTGGAGTAGCGGTCGAAGCGGTCCTTCTCGAAAACGGCCACCACGCCGCGGTTCTTCATCTTGCGGTACTTCACGATGAGGTCGAAGAAGAGTTGGCGCACCGCCGGCGCTTCCTCTACTTTCTCGAACTTGTGGCGCTTGACCACGTCGGCGATGGGGAAGAGGGCGCGGCTGTAGAGCCACCGCGATATGTCGTTGTGGGAGGCATGGGCAAGAAGAGCGTCGGCGGGGATGTCGAAGATGGCCTTCTGCATATCCTTGAGGTTGCGGATGGTCATGATTGCCTCCCCGGTGGCCGGGTCGCGGATGATGAAGTCGCCGAAGCCGAAATTGTCCTTTATGGCCTTGCCGAGGTCCACGGAGAGCTTTTTGGAGTTTTTGTCGACGAAGACGCCTCCGAAGTCCGACAGCTTGCCGGCGTTCTCCACCTCGCTGCTTTCGATGATAATAGGCAGATAGGGGTCCTGCGATCGAATCCACCGCGCAAGCTTGAGACCGGCCTCGCGGTCTTTGGAGCCTCCGCGCATAAAGCTCACATCGCTGATCACGCCCAGCATGTTGCTGCCGTATTTCTGATAGAGCTCTACGGCCTCCTCATAGTTTCTGGCCAGCATGACCTTGGGACGGCCGCGCATGCGCAGCATCTGCTCGTGCTGGTTGAGAGCCTCGGTGGAGAATACCTGGCTCTGCTTGAGGAGAAATTTATATATGTGAGGAAGCACCGAGGAGTAGAAACGCACCGAGTCCTCGACCACCATAATCATCTGCACGCCCACCTCTGTGATGTCGTCGGCATTGAGGCGGTCCTCCATAAGTTTTATGATGGCCAGCAGCAAGTCCATGTTGCCCAGCCAACTGAACACGAAGTCCACGTTGCTCATGTCCTGATGCTCCAGCCGCCGCGAAACCTCGCGCGAGAAGGGTGTCAGCACCACAAGCGGAATGGCCGGAAAGTCGGCTTTGATGCGGGCAGCTCCGTCGAAGGTGTCGCCCAGTTCGCCGCCCGGCATGGCCACTATCAGGTCGAAAGGCTTTGAGTAGAGCGTTTCGAGGGCCTCGTCCATAGTGCTGACGCGCGTCACACGCGGCGGCGAGCTCAGATTGAGGGCCACATACTCATTGTAGAGCTGCTCCTCGACGCGACCGTCCTCCTCCATCATAAAGGCGTCGTAGCGCGAGGCGATCAGAAGCACGTTGAACACACGGTGCTGCATCAGCGCCTGGAACGACGTGTCCTTGAGGTACATCCGGCTTAGAGCTTCCTCGTTCATATTGCAGTAGTGTCAGCGGCGTCGCGAAGTGGCGTCCAGTACGAAAGGAAGCGGTTCGCGCATGGGCGGCAGCCCCGCCGGCAGCATGCGCATATAGGCCGCGGCGCTGTCGAGCGAGGACGTGCTGCGGGCCACAACGTAGTAGTACGGTTCGGAGGTTTCCACCACGAAGGCTTCGGGAAGGACGCCCCCGTCGACCATGCGCTCGCGCATGCTCCGGGCGTTGAAAACCTGCTTGAAGCGGCCTACGACCACGTTGTAGCGGCGTAGGTTCTCGTTGACACCGCCTCCGTTTTCAGTCACCCTCACATGCTGTGCGCGCACCGCCACGGTGCTGCCGTCGGCAAGGGTGACGGTTCGCGTCTCGGCCTGCCGGCGCACCGCGCCGTAGATGGTGGAGTCGACGGCCAGCGAGCTGTCGCGGCCCGCCACGGCACGCTCATAAGCCTGTCGATAGTTTGCCTCGCTGGTACGGCAGCCGACCAACCCAAGCAGGATGGACGCTAACGGAAGCAAGGCGGCAAAGCGGAGGCTGCTCCTCATCGGCGGGTGTATTTGCGGGCTATGGCTGCGGGAACAGCGTTGCGGTTGACGAGGATGCTGAGCGTCTTGGCCTTGAAGTAGGGCTCGGAAACGTAGAAGAAGCCGTCGTAGACCTGATTGGTGTCCCACGAGTTCTTTACCTTATAATAGCGGTTGCCGTGCTGGTCGGTGGCTATACCGACCAGTTCCATGCCGTGGTCGTCGGTGGTCTCCTGGCGGTCGAACATGGTCTGACGGCTCTCAGGAGTGACTTCGATTTCCTCTACGGGGCCGTCGAACTTGTATCGTTCGGCCTCGCGGTCGCGGTCGGAAAGTTTGACCCAGCGTGCCAGTTCGGTGCCTTCCATATCGGCGCTGTCCTTGGCCTTGGGCATCACTGCCACGCCCTTGGTCCATTTGAAGCCGGGCTCGGAGACGTCGGCAGCCCAAACTACGGAATAGCCGTTCTCAAGGGCATTGTCGACCACCTGCTTGAACTCATCAAGCGGAAGGTTCATATAGCTGCCCCACAGCCAGTTGTCGGCAACTTCGAGGGGAAATTCCTCGTAGTAGGGGTGGTGGGTAAAGGAGGTGAGCGCTATATAGTTGTCGGGGTCCAGACCCAGCGAAGCTGCGTAGCTCTGAGGGGTATAGGTGCGTCCCTTGTACTCGAAGGTTTCGGGCAACTCGCCCAGGTAGGCGTCCAGAATGCCCTCGACGCCCTGACGCCATGCGGTGCTCAGGCGCTTGTTGGGATTGGCGGCCACAGCCTGCACGTAGGCCTTCAGAGCAGCGTCGAGTTCGGCGTGAACGTGCTTGTCCTCACCGTACTGAAGACCGGTGTATACCTCCTCGGGGACAGCGCCATAGCGCTTCCACACGTAAGGCACATCGAGAATGGATCCGCCGGCGGCGAAGTTGGTGGCGCCGTTGAGGCGCACATAGCGGTCGGCCTTGTCGGTAAAGCAGTGGCGCACGGTGAACATCTCGCTGATATCCAGCGAATCGCCTCCGGCACGGCGTATTTCGTTCTCGAAGAAGCTCGTACCGGCGAAGCACCAGCATGTACCGCTCTTGTTCTGATCCTTGACGGAGGTGGTCGGCAGGGTCACAACGTCGGTGAATATAAAGCAGGTATCGGCAGCCACGCTGTCGGCAGGAGTCTGTGCCACGGCGGCGCCTCCCACGGCGCAGGCACAAAGCATCGAAAGGAATGTTTTGTTCATCAGGATATTACATTAAATCCGCGCTGAGCAAGCGCTTCGCGGAGTTCGTTTATATGGCTTGCATCGCGGGTTTCCACCTCGATGCGGATTGTGCAGCCCGTAATGGCCGCGCTGGTGTTGATTCGTTCGTGGGTTACGCTGAGTATGTTGCCGCCGTGGGCGCCGATGGCGTCGCAAACGGCCGAGAGCTGACCGGGTTTGTCGGCAAGGTCGATGATGAAGGTGTGGTTGCGACCTTCCTTGGCCAGTCCGCGGGTAATGACACGGCTCAGGGTGGTAACATCGATATTTCCGCCGGAGACGAGGCAGACGGTGTTTAGACCCTCGACGGGCAACTTGCCGAACATAACGGCGGCTACGGCCACCGCGCCCGCTCCTTCGGCAACGAGTTTCTGCTTCTCAATCAAGGCGAGAATGGCGGCGGCTATTTCGTCGTCGCTCACGGTAACAACCCCGTCGACATAGCGGTTGCACATATCGAAGGTATTGACTCCCGGCTCCTTGACGGCAATGCCGTCGGCTATGGTGCTCACGTTGTTGAGATGGCAGAGCTTGCCCTCCTTGAGCGATTCGGCCATAGAGGGCGCTCCGGAGCTCTGTACGCCGTAGACCTTGACGTCCGGCCGAACGTTTTTAATCGCAAAGGCCACCCCGGAAATCAGACCGCCCCCTCCGATGGGCACTACCACGGCCTGCACTTCGGGCAACTGCTCGAGTATTTCGATGCCGATAGTGCCCTGACCCGCAATCACCTTGGGGTCGTCGAAGGGATGCACAAAGGAGTAGCCATGCTCCTTCTGCAGCTCCAGGGCGCGAGCATAGGCATCGTCGTAGACGCCCGGCACAAGGCAGACCTCGGCGCCGTAGCCCTTGGTGGCCTCAACCTTGGAGATGGGAGCCGCCGCCGGAAGGCAGATGAGGCTCTTGATGCCGTTGTGCGTGGCTCCTAAAGCAACGCCCTGGGCGTGGTTGCCGGCCGAGCAGGCTATCACGCCGCGCTCTTTTTCTTCCGGGCTCAGCTGCGAAATCTTGTAATAAGCGCCGCGAAGCTTGAACGATCCCGTCAGCTGAAGGTTTTCCGCCTTGAGGAAAACATTGCACTTGTCGCTCAGTTTCGGAGCCGGTATGATAGGGGTGAGCCGGGCTACTTCGCCCAGCACCTTGCATGCATTGCGTACTTCTTCAATAGTTAGCATCGCCGTATTATTTATAATCTGCAAAGTTAAATAAAAAAACGCGATTTCCTACCACAGCGAAAAGGAAAATAAATACAAAATGAAGTGCGCCGACCTCCGCGCCGACCTCTTTCTTTCTCAACCCGGCAATCTCCACTCTTACGTTTGACTTTTTATCCGGCGGAAGGGCGCGGCTTAGGGCTATTTTTCGTAATTTTGCGCGCTGAAAAACCACAATTGCGATGAACGCTTCCAAAGTCAAGGGATATATTCTGGCCGCCGTAGCCGCCGCCACCTACGGCACCAATCCGGCATTCGCAGTGCCGCTCTACGGCGAGGGCGGCATGAATCCGACGTCCGTGCTCCTGTTTCGCTACGGCCTTTGTCTGCCGGTGTTGGCTCTGATGGCCCTATTCCGCGGGCAGAGCCTGGTGCCGCGCCCGGGCGAGCTGCTGCCCACGGCCGTGCTGGGCATTCTGATGGCGGTGTCGTCGCTGACTCTCTTCGAAGCCTTCGAATATATGAACTCGGGCATCGCCTCTACTCTGCTGTTCATCTACCCGGTGCTCACGGCGGTGCTGATGAGTTTCTTCTTCCACGAGCCCTTCCGCCTCACCACCGGCATCTGCCTTGTGGTAATGGCGGCCGGCCTGGCTATGCTGCTTCGCAGCCCTGAAGGCGGTTTTTCGCTCAGTGGCTTGGGCTGTCTGCTCGTTTTCCTGTCGGCAATCACCTACGCAATCTATCTTGTGATGACAAACGTCAACCGCACAATCGCCTCCATCCCGACAGTCCGGTTGCTTTTCTATCAGTTTGCCATCGGCGCGGTGATGTATGCTTTCATCCTTGGCGCACGAGGCAATTTCACCCTTCCGGCCCACTCATGGGGCTATCTGAATCTGCTGGCGCTGGCCATTCTGCCGTCGGTGATTTCGCTGGCATGCACCACCGAGGCCATTCACCGCATCGGCTCCACGCCGACCGCCATCCTCGGCGCTCTCGAGCCTCTGACCGCCGTGATTCTGAGCACCTTCATACTCGGCCAAACCCTCACCGGCCGCGAAATAGCCGGCGGTCTGCTCATCCTTGCGGCCACAACACTCGCGGTGGCCGCCGACCCCGTCGACCACGTCCTTCTACGCGTCCGCAAACTATTCCCCCGCCGTTCCCGAACCAATAATTAATAGGGAATAGTCGACGGTGCGCAGCAAAAACACGGGCGGAAGGTCTTGCGGTTTGGTTTTTTATTGTTAATTTTGCATCCGCGCTTTGCCGCATTGGCTAAAAGAGTGCACCGCGAAACACTTTGAGTACCCCGCTCTCGACATACACCGCATTGAAATTCAAGCCCATACTGCGTTGCAATATATGGGGCGGCGACCTTATACCCTCTATCAAGAGCCACAGTGGGGTTGACTATCCCGTGGGCGAAAGCTGGGAAGTGAGCGCTATGCCGGGCAACGAAAGTATTGTCGACGGCGGCTGTTTGGACGGCATGAAGCTGACCGAGCTTTGCGAACTCTACGGCGCCGACCTGCTCGGCACGCAGTGCGTGGCCCGCTATGGCAGACGCTTTCCCCTTCTGGTGAAATTTATCGACGCCCACAGCGACCTTTCGCTTCAGGTACATCCCGACGATGCCACCGCCGCACGCCTTCATGGCTCCGAAGCCGGAAAAACCGAAATGTGGTATGTGCTGAAATCGGCACCCGGTGCTAACATTACTCTTGGGTTCAGCTCCGAGATTACCCATACCCAATTTCTGGAAGCTGCCGGCAAGGATGCCATCATGGACCTGGTGGAAAAGTTCCCGACGCAGCCCGGAGCGGCCTTCATGATACCGGCAGGCACTCTCCATAGCATCGGAGCCGGCAACTTTTTAGCCGAGATTCAGCAAAGCAGCGACCTCACTTACCGAGTATATGACTACGGCCGCAAAGGCACCGACGGCCACCCTCGCCGCCTCCACATCGACGAGGCTGCCGAGGCGGTCAATCTCTGCAAGGGCGACTGTCTGTCGCTCACTCCGCGCCCCACTCCGGAAGGGGCCGACATTCTGGCCGACACGGAGTATTTCAAAGTGTACCGCAGAATAATTTCCGAAGACGGGACAGTGCTTGCGCCGTCGCCTCAGAGTTTCCGCGTGCTCATGTGCGTAGATGGTGCCGTAACCATCGAAGGTTTCGGCACTCTCACTCAAGGATTCTCGGTGCTTGTTCCGGCCTGCGCGCCCTCCCTGACGATTTCCGGCAGAGGCACTCTCCTGCAGGCCCAAATTTAACCTTTTACGTAGGGGTTTGACGCTTTTTCGCGGGCTATGGTAGTTGTCTGCTCGTGGCCGGGGTAGACGGTTGTGGCTCCGGGCAGAGAATACAATTTTGCGCGTATGCTGCGGGCCAGAGTCGGAAAATCGCCTCCGGGGAGGTCGGTGCGGCCTACGGCGCCGGCAAAAAGGGCGTCGCCGACGATGACCCAGCCGTCGGCTGCGTCGTAGAGGGCTATGCTGCCGGGCGAATGGCCCGGCACTTCGAGTACTTTGAGCTCGCCGGAGCCGACTTTGATGATGTCGCCGTCGGTCAAGGGCACGTCGATGTGTACGGGTTTGAACTCTCCTCCTCCGATACCGAACATTCGTGCCTGGTCGGCGGCCCGGTCGCCCAGGAAGTCGTCCTGAAGGTTGGCGGCGGTCTTGACACCATATTTATCGACCACGTAATTGTTGCCCCAGCAATGGTCGAGGTGGAGGTGGGTGTTGATTATCTGGTTGATACGTATGTTGTGCTGGCCTACAAAGCGGTCGAACTCGCGTTCTTCGGCGCCGGTGGCCATGCCGGGGTCGACGACCACGCCATCGCCGGTGGAGGGGTCCCAGACGAGATAGGTACTTTCGCCGAAGGGATTGAAAATGAAACGCTTGATATTCATATTACTTGAATTTCGGGGGTTATGGGTTGGGAACGTAGACAACGTCTTTGGTTTCGAAAAAAGGTTCGGAGAAATAGTCGGTCAGAGGAACCACTATTACATCGCCACGGCCGCAGGCGGCGATTTCGCCTTCGAGGTCGCCGCCCTTGAGGCAAACCAGTCCGGGCGGGAAGGCTCCGGGGGAGGCACCGTTGCGCTTTATATTTCGGGCGGCGATGCGCACAAGACCGTCGAGAGGCATCACGGCGCGGCTCACCACGTAGTCGAAGCGAGTGTGGCACTCGCCGGCATCGCCGTGCTGAAAGGTGACGTTCGTCAAGCCGGCCGCCGCTGCTATCTCCTGTGCCACACGTAGTTTCTTGGCGATGCGGTCGATGAGATGAAACTTGCAGTCGGGGTAGTACACAGCCAGCGGAATACCGGGGAAGCCGCCGCCTGTGCCGAGGTCCATAAATTCGGTGCCTGGCGCCAGTGGACCCAGAAAACGCGCAATAGCCAGCGAATGAAGTATATGGCGCTCGTAGAGCCCGTCGATGTCCTTGCGGGAAATCACGTTTATGCGGCTGTTCCACTCCGGGTAGAGCTCGCCCATGATTCTGAACTGCTCCATCTGGCGGGGCGACAGCGCCGGGAAATATTTGGCCAATACGTCGGTTTGTTCCATATCTTATAAACAAGTTGGCTTGCGCCGTGGTTGAAATTATATAAAGTGCAAAATTAACGTTTTAGCCTGACTTGCGACCAACGAGGAGCCTCCATTTTTTGCGAGTCGGCCAAAAAAGCGCTACTTTTGTACATCAAAACCCAAGATAGATGATAAAATTAGGTAAATATCAACAACTCGAGATAGGCCGCATCGTCGAATTCGGCGTGTACCTTCGCGAGCCGGGCACCGAAAGCCCCGAAGTTCTCCTTCCGGCACGTTATATACCCGAAAACCCCCGCGTGGGCGATACGCTCGACGTCTTCGTCTACAAGGACAGCGAAGACCGCCCCGTGGCAACCACGGAGCACCCCTACGCCACCGTGGGCGAATTTGCATATCTGGAGGTGAATGCCGTCAACGACGTGGGCGCCTTCATGGACTGGGGCCTGCCCAAAGATCTGCTCGTGCCTTTTCGCGAACAGCGGGTACGCATGCGCCGTGGGGGCATCTATCTGGTCTACATCTATATCGACGATGCCACCGGACGCATTGTGGCTTCGGCCAAAACCGACCGCTTTCTGGGAAACACCATGCCAGACTACAAACCGGGCCAGAAGGTTGAGGCGCTGGTGACAGAACACACTGAAATCGGCTACAAGGTAATCGTCGACAATCTCCACCGCGGTATCCTCTACTCCAACGAGCTTTTCCGCCCCGTGGAAATCGAGGAAACGCTGACGGCCTACGTTAAGCAGGTGCGCCCCGACGGCAAAATCGACCTGACTCTCAGCGACAAAGCCGGCAAGCGCATCGGAAGCACCGCCGACGCCGTGCTCGACTATCTGGCTCAGCCCGACCGGGTGCCCGTGGGCGACAAAAGCGACCCGGAACTGATTTCAAGGCTGTTCGGATGCAGCAAACGCGATTTCAAACAGGCCGTGGGACACCTCTACCGCGACCGCAAAATCGTCATCAACCCCGACGGCCACATCGAACTTGCCTGACGCTTACCTTATTACTTGCTTGATTATCGGAAGGCGCGCTTGAGGTACTCAAGCACGTCTTTCTGTATTTTGGAGCCTAACAACCTATTGACAAGCAGATAGATAGTCAAGGCTATGAGGCCTTCGACGGCCAATTTGGCCCAAGGGCTTGCAAAAAGTGCACCTCCGGCGGCCATAGCCGGCACTGTGACCATGGTCAGCGCGCAGTAGGGCGCGAGGTCGAGCAGATAGCGTCCGGCGGAAGCGCCGCTACGACGAAGCGCTGTCCAGACTGCAGCCACCCAAGCAATAAGCGAAGCGGCAAGCTGTCCCCACAGCAGGATTGCAAGCCCCCATGCGGGCTGCGAAGGCGTCGACGCGGTCATATAGGGGAAGGTAAAGGCCAGTGCCACCAGCGCAAGCACATCGCGGAACACTTCGAGGCGAACTATATCCTGCCCACGGCCAAGGGCCAGGAGGAAATTATTGGCCAAGGAGGTGAGTACCACGAAGATACCTCTAAGCAGCAGTATTTGAAACAGCAGAATCGCCGGGTCCCACTTCATGCCGAACAGCGCGTGGAAAACGGGTCGCGCGGCCACCATCAGCCATATCATGGCCGGAAAGAGTACGTAGGCCGTGAAGCGCGTCATCTTCGAGCAGAGCTGACGAAAACGCTCCGGTTGGTCCTGGGCCGTGCTGAGCGCGGGCACAAAGCTCGAGGTAAGTACCTGGCTCAGCGAGGCCGTACCCATCTTGCTCCACTTGTCGGCCTGAGTGTAGTAGCCCAAGGGCGCCAGACCGGCTTGATTGCCGATGAAGAAGGAGTATACGTTGAGAAATACTGTGTTGAGGAAGCTGGTGAGCATCATCCGCCAGCCAAGGCCGAAGAAGCGGCGCAACGACCGGGTCGAGAACCGCCGCAACGGGCGCCATGTGGTCAACGTCCACAACACGAGCGCCTTGACTGCGGCATTGGCCAGCGTCTGAGCGACTATAGCCCACGGACCGGCCCCGGTAAGGGCCAGAGCAATGCCGACCACGCCTCCCACCACCAAGCCCAGCGAATTGGCCACTGCTACCCCGCGCACTTCCATGGCCTTGGTGAGCCGGAAGGAAGGCACGCTGCTGAAAGCATTGATTACCAATGCAATGAAAAGCACCCTTGCCACAGGGACTATACGCTGGTCTCCCCCGAACCAGTCGGCTATAAAGGGCGCGCAGAGGTAGAGAACGGCATACATCAGCAGGCTCATGCCGATGTTGAACCACAGCACCGTCGAGTAGTCAAGGCGTGTGTTGCGACGACTCTGAAGGAGAGCGTAAGAAAAGCCCCCATCGACCAACAGATTGGCAAACGCCTGAAAAACAAGCGCTGCGCCGACAATACCGAAGTCGGACGGGCTGAGTTGCCGCGCCAGCACTATGCCCGTAACGGCGTAGAGCACCTGGGTGGAAACTCGGTCCACCAGGTTCCATTTCAGCGAATGGGCTGTGCGGGTTTTAAGGGCGCGACTTCGCAAGGCGTGGGTTTATTCGGTGGCCGGTTCGGCTGTCTCTTCCTCAGCCACTGTGGTTTCCGTATAGGGTGTATTGGGTGGTAGAGCCACTACCTTCACTCCGATGGAGCGGTTCGAAACCTTGGCGGGCATTGCGCGGGGGCGCACCTTGCCCGGCCCGAGGCCGTAGACGGTGATTTTATCGCTCACGTTGCACTCCACGGGCCCGGAGCCGAAGATGTAGATACTTGCCTGCTCAAGAGCGAGGCCGTCGGCATCCAGGGTACCGGTGCCGACGTTGCGCAGCTTGCCCTTTCGGGCGGTGCCTTGCACGAAGACCGACCCGCAGCCGGTGTCCACTGAGGCCTCGACGTGGTCGCTCTCTATGCCGTAGGCCTCGACGCGGCCATTGCCCATCTCCTTGATTTTGATGGACTCTACGGGTGTCAGAGTGAGCAGGCGGAGGGTTGAGTCGCCCGTGTTGGTGGCCTTAGTGAGCACGGTGGAGTAGACCGTCACGCGGGGCATGCCGGGTATGGCCCGCTCGCTTGCCGTGGTTTGGATGGTAAGGTGCTCGCGGTTGTTGCTGAACATGAGCTGTGAGGCCAGCTCCGGCGGGCAACTGAACACGGCCCAGCCGGCGGAGTCAGGCACGGCGCGGTAGTCCACATTGACGCCGTCGACAACGGTGAGCTCGCGGAAGTCCTGCACGTTGAGCTGAAAGTCGGCGATTTCCTCCTGAGCTGTCGCTGCCAGGACTGCCACTGCTGCTAATATCAAGGAAAGGAGTCTCATAGGGCTTGCGTTTGTTCTCCCAACGCGGGAAGTATTTCGGTTTCTACTTGGGTGAGGATGGCGTTGAGCTCGTCGAGGGTGGCGGCTCGAAGCATGGCGATGCGCGTGGGGCGGAAGGACGGTATCCCCTTGAAGAGTGGTGAAGCCGCCAGATGTCGCCGGATATGGAGTATGCCCCGGAACTCGTCGATGCGTTCCACGCTCTCGCGGATCTGGCGGCGCAGCATGGCGAACTTCTCAGCGATGGTGGCGTCCTCGACCGCCCCGGTGGCAAGGTAGCTCTTCACCTGCCGGAAAATCCAGGGTGCGCCTATCGATGCGCGCCCTATCATGATTCCGTCGACGCCGTAGCGCCGGAAGGCCTCATCGGCCTTCTGAGGCGTGGTGATGTCGCCGTTGCCGATCAGGGGTATGGTAAAGCGCGGATTGTCCTTGATGGCAGCTATTGTGGCCCAGTCGGCATCGCCGGTGTACATCTGGCTGCGGGTGCGTCCGTGGACAGTCAGGGCTGCTATGCCGCAGTCCTGAAGTTGTTCGGCCAGTGTGGTTATTATCTTGGAGTTGCAGTCCCAACCAAGGCGCGTCTTAACCGTCACAGGCAAGTCGACGGCCTTTACCACCGCGCGGGTTATCTCAAGCATCTTGGGCACATCGCGCAGCATGCCGGCGCCCGCGCCCTTACCCGCCACTTTCTTGACGGGGCAGCCAAAGTTGATATCAAGCACGTCGGGACCCGCCTCGGCCACTATTCGGGCCGCTTCTACCATCGGCTCTACCTCGCGGCCGTAGATCTGAATGGCCGTGGGGCGCTCGCCGGCGGCTATGTGGAGCTTCCGGGTGGTGGCCGCGATGTTGCGCACCAGGGCGTCGCAGCTCACAAACTCGCTATAGGTCATATCCGCCCCCTGCTCTTTGCAAATCAGGCGGAAAGAAGCGTCGGTGACATCTTCCATGGGAGCGAGCATAACGGGACGCTCCCCAAGGTCTATGCCGGATATTCTCATTTTTTCTGTTTACTCTCTTATTTTGAACCACAAATTTAGCGATTTTCGCCGACACTTAGAAGCGCAGCGGCCCTAAGTTGGATAATTTATGCCATTTTTGGCCAATAATCTTGTCGATTATGCCAATAAAAAATTCTAATCCGTTGAAACAAAAAAAATTACTCGTCGTCACGACGAATAATCTTTTCACCTTAAATCTAATACCATGAAAAACTGATGCAAAGTTATGCAGAATATGTTTTATAACATAATTTTTCAGCAAGAAAATGCATTTCTTTGACGATATTTAACGGTTCTAAAGGTTTGTTTGCACTTCGAGGCGTTTTTCGCAACCTCTTTCGCGGCCAAATTGTTATTATTACAAAGAATTTGATTATGAAGAAGACCATTCTCCTGGCTGTGCTCTTCGCAGGCGTGCTTTTCTGCGCCGTGAGCTACAGCGACATCCACTATAGCACCGCCGTCGGACGCCAGGCTCCGGCTCTGAGCGTAGGCAGCGGCGCCCAAACCCTCAGCCTCGACGACCTGCGCGGCAAGTACGTGCTTCTGAATTTCTGGAAAAGCACCGATGCGCTGTCGAGGCGGTCGGCCAACGTCTACACCGCCTGGCGCCGAAGCCATCCCGAAGCCGCTATGGAGCTTGTGAGCGTGAATTTTGACCAAAACCCGCAGCTATTCCGCGAGATTGCACGTCGCGACGACCTCGACCTTGCAGGCCAGTTCAGCGTTCAGGGCGACACCGCCCGCGCCGTCGCAGCAACTTTCGGCCTCGACAAAGGTCTCGGCACACTGCTCATAAATCCCGAAGGACGAATAATTGCCCATAACCCCACTGAGGCTCAGCTATCTGAGTTGATTAAATAGCCGGAGGCGTCACTGCCAGACCGGTTAATGAAGGTTAAAGAAATAAACCTTTTCGCTTTCGAAGGGTCATAATAACGTGAATTCACTGAACAAAACGATTATAAAAACGACAAGACAGCATACAAAGATGAAGAAAATTATTGTAGCCGCCGCCCTCGCTGCCGGCCTCCTCTGCACCACCGGTGTTTCCGCCAAGAACCCCAACGCCCGAAACCTCAACCGCCAGGTGGCAACTTGCGCACAGACCGCCGACTCCTGCACCGGCCAGCGCCCCGACGGTGCTCCCCGCTTCAACCCCTTCGAGGGCATCACCCTGACCACCGAACAGCAGACCGCCATCGACAACCTCCAGAACCAGCGCCGTCAGGCCCGCGAGACCGCTCGCCGCGATGGCCGCCAGGAACGCGACCAGCGCCAGCAGGCTGCCCGCGAAAACGGTCAGCAGGAGCGCCGCGACTACCTCAACCAGATCAAGGGCATCCTCACCCCCGAGCAGTACGTGACCTTCCTGGAGAACAGCTTCCTCAACGCTCCCGGCCCGCGTGACCGCGACGGCCACCGCGGACACGACATGCGCCGCGAAGGCCGCGACCGCCGCGAAGCACGCCGCGTTCAGGGCAACCGCGTTGAGCGCGCCGCCGGCGCCGCCGTCGAAGCTGCAGCCACCCAGGCAACTTCCCGCTGACCATACCTTAATATATATAGACCGCCAAGCCCCGAGCACTCCGCCCGGGGCTTGGCGCTTACCGCCGAATAAAAAAGCGGTTGAGGTTTGGAAGTTTGGAATAAGTTGCATAAATTTGCGATGCCGTAGAAAGCAAGCGGCGCCATAACCGAACCAGTAACCCTAAAGCTACATCTAATGAAGATTCACAACTTCTACGCCGGGCCGTCTATCCTGAGCGAGTACACCATTCAGAATACCGCGGACGCCATTCTTAACTTTGCCGGAACAGGCTTGTCGGTGCTCGAGGTGAGCCACCGCAGCAAAGAGTTTCAGGCTGTAATCGACGAGGCCACCGCTCTTGTAAAAGAGCTTCTCGCCATCCCGGAAGGCTTCAGCGTGCTCTGGCTGGGCGGAGGCGCTTCCCTGCAGTTCTGCATGATGCCCTACAACTTCCTTGCCCGCAAAGCAAGCTTCCTGGACACCGGCACCTGGGCCTCCAACGCCATCAAGGAAGCACGCCTCTTCGGCGAGGTCGACGTTGTGGCTTCCTCCAAGGAGGCCGGCTACACCTATATCCCCAAAGGCTTCACCGTGCCGGCCGACTCGGACTACTTCCACTACACCTCCAACAACACCATCTACGGCACCGAAATACGCACCGAGCCGGACGTTCCCTGCCGCCTTATCGCCGACATGAGCTCCGACATCTTCTCGCGTCCCATTGACTTCACTAACTACGACGCCATCTACGCCGGCGCTCAGAAGAACCTGGCTCCGGCCGGCGTGACTCTGGTGATTGTGCGCGACGAAGCTCTCGGCAAGGTCGACCGTCCCATTCCCACCATGCTCGACTATCGCACCCACATCAAGAAGGGTTCGATGTTCAACACTCCGCCCGTGCTCCCCATCTTCTCTGCCCTGCAGACGCTGCGCTACTACAAGCAGCTGGGCGGCATCGCCGAGCTGGAGCGCCGCGACCTCGAGAAGGCCGCCGTGCTCTACAAGGCTATCGATGAGAGCGGTATGTTCACCGGCACCGTCACCGATCCGGCCGACCGCTCCATCATGAACGTTTGCTTCGTGATGACTCCGGAGTACAAGGAGCTGGAGGCCGACTTCGTCGACTTCTGCAAAGCTCGCGGCATAGTCGGCATCAAGGGCCATCGCAGCGTGGGCGGCTTCCGCGCTTCGCTCTACAATGCTCTGCCTCTAGAGAGCGTGAACGTGCTCGTTGAGGCTATGCGCGACTTCGAGGCTACACACTCCAAAAACTGAACCGCATAAACCCGCAGAACCATGAACGTTCTCATCGCTACCGAAAAGCCCTTCGCGCCTAAGGCCGTAGAGGCCATGCGCGCCGTTATCGAGCAAAGCGGCAACTCCCTCTCCCTGCTGGAGAAATACACCGAGCGCAGCCAGCTCCTCGAAGCCGTGGCTTCGGCCGACGCCCTTATTGTACGCTCCGACAAGGTCGACGACGAGGTTATGGCCGCCGCACCGAACCTCAAAATCATAGTTCGCGCCGGCGCCGGCTACGACAATATCGACCTTGCGGCCGCAACGGCCCGCGGCATCGTGGTCGAAAACACTCCCGGTCAGAACAGTCGCGCCGTGGCCGAGCTCGTGCTGGGCATGGCAATCATGGCAGCACGCAACAACTTCGACGGCACCACCGGCTGCGAGATTTCCGGCAAGCGCGTGGGCCTGCAGGCCTTCGGTCAGGTGAGCCGCAATGTCGCCAAGGTGCTCGAAGGTTTCGGCGCCGAGGTGAGCGCCATCGACCCCTTCTGCCCCGCCGAAGCCATCGAGGCCGCCGGCGTAAAGGCATGCCCTTCAGTACCTGAGCTCTATGCCGCCAACGACATCGTTTCCATCCACATCCCGGCAACCCCGCAGACCGTAGGTTCCATCGGCCGCGAGCTTATCGAGAGCATGCCCAAAAACGCTGTGCTCATAAACACTGCCCGCAAGGAAGTAATCGACGAAGCCGGACTGGAGGCCGCCCTGGAGGCACGCCCCGACATCAAGTACTTCGCCGACGTCAAGCCCGGCAACGCCGAGACCCTCACCGCCAAGTTCGGCAACCGCGTCTTCTTCACGCCCAAAAAATGCGGCGCGCAGACCCGCGAGGCAAATATGAACGCCGGAGTCGCAGCCGCACACCAGGCTGTAAGCTTCTTGGAAACCGGCAAACCCTCCCACAAAGTAAACTGATTCCCCAAAATATTCCCTTGAAAATCAGCGACCGGAAGGCCGCTGATTTTTTTGCGCCATTCCCTCAGGGAAGTGACGGCCATGCCTATGGAGCGGGGATTTGCAATCCCCGACCGAGGGCTGGGCGATGCTAACTTTTTGCGACAAAAGAGAGGGCGGCCTTCCGCGGCCTCTTTCGCAGCCTCTTTCGCGGCCTTTCGCGGCCTTTCGCGGCCTTTCGCGGCTTGCGAGCTGGAAGCTCGCCCTCCTTGGGGGTGCCCCAATTTTAAATTCTAAATTCTAAATTTTAAATTTCAAATTTCCCCTCCGGGACCCTCACCAAAGGTTGAAGCGGCATCCGAAGACGGCTTCGCCGGTGACGTCGCCGCCGGCATATGTGGTCTTCTGGTCGTTGATCATGGTGATGTCGAGGCGACCGGTGACGCCGGCAAACCACCGTCCGTGGTTCCAGACTATGGATAGTTTGAGGCGGTTGATGAGTGAGAATGTAACTTTCTCGGAGTCGGAATTTATCAGGCCTTTGCTGAGGCCGATAATGGGGCTTTCGCTGACGCCGACGAGCCATCCGGGACGGAAAACCCAGTTGAAGCCGTAGCCCACGCGAATGGCGTAATTGTCGGTGCAGGCTCCGAACCGGTAGTTTTTCCAGTTCTGCGGGAGAATGGCGATCAGGTCGGGCGGCAGCCCTCGGAAGTCGAAGCTGAGATCCTGGTGGTAGTATGAAAAACCGAGGTAGAAAGCCCCCTGGGAGCGTTTTTGGATTCGGCTGAAGTTGAAGGAAGCGGCTTCGGAGTAGCGTTTGTGATTGAAGAAATAGACCGCTTCGAGGCCCCACATCTTATTGTCGATGCCGTGGAATGGCACATTCATATGGGCAGGGTGCTTGCGGTCGCCGAACCGCCGTATTTTGGTTTCGCCGTTGTTTCGGATATAGTAGATTTCGGCTGCGAAGAGCATACAGTTGAAGCCGAAGCGCCAACGTTTGCGCGAGGTCGCCCTGCCGCCGAAGAGTTTGCTGACGTTTACGTCGTAGCCTGCCGACACGGCCAGATAGGTCAGGTAGAGACCCATCGAGGTCGAGGGCTCGGAAGCCATGAAGATATACTTGTTGTTGGGCAGCACGAAGCGGTAGCCGTCGGCCCATGAGGAAGTGGTTATTTTGCCGTTGAATTTATAACCGGTGCCGACAACGTAGGTGGTGTCGTAGCCGTTGAAGAAATGATCGCCCCAGCGGTAGGTGTTGACGCAGAAACGAGGGAAGCGCCCCCACTCCGCCACCGAATCAAGGTTGAGCGAAAGCGCGCAGGCACCTTGCCAGCAGACTAACAGCAAAACTGCGGCAATAAGCGTTCTCGACATCTTCTTCATAATCGCGGCAAAATTAACCAAAATTGGCTGAAGGTGCAAAAAAAGCCTTTCAAATTTGTCTGAACGGGGATTTTTTTCTAACTTTGGCCAACATTCCGCGCCTAAGCAGGCCCGCAACCACCCTGAAACCTATACACAACGCGATACGTCATGTTTAAAAACCAACCAAAAGGTCTGATACCCGCCGCCCTGAGCAATATGGGCGAGCGTTTCGGGTATTACATCATGAATGCCGTGCTGGTGCTCTTCCTATGCTCCAAATTCGGCCTCAGCGAAGAAACCTCCACGCTGATTTACTCCGTTTTCTATGCCGGAATCTATGTGCTCAGTCTTGTGGGCGGCTTCATTGCCGACCGCACCCAGAACTATAAGCGCACCATCATCCAAGGCCTGTGCATCATGACGCTGGGCTACGTTGTTCTCTCCATTCCCATTCTCGCAACCTCCTCCAACACTTCCTGGCTGCTCACTCTGACCTGCGGAGCTCTCTTCCTGATTGCCTTCGGCAACGGCCTCTTCAAGGGCAACCTTCAGGCAATCGTCGGCCAGCTCTACGACAACCCGCGCTACGCTTCCCAGCGCGACTCGGGCTTCCAGATTTTCTATGTGTTCATCAACATCGGCGGCCTCATCGCTCCCTTCGTGGCTCCTATGCTGCGTTCGTGGTGGCTGGGCGTCAACGACATGGTCTACAACGCCCAGTTCCCGGCAATGTGCCACCAATATCTCTCTCTGACCGATGCCGACACCATGGAGAACATCAACGAGCTCTACGCCATGGCCACGGCCGTCGGCGCTCAGGCCGGTGCTAATCTGCATGAGTTCTGCCAGCAGTACCTCAACGTGTTCAACACGGGCGTTCACTACTCCTTCATTGCTTCGGTTGCCGCCATGCTCATCTCGCTGGTGATATTCGTGTGCACCAAGAAGGGGCTCCCCAATCCTCCCAAGAAGGAAGCAGCCCAGGCCGTCAAGTACACCGCCCAGGAAAAGGCAGCCATGGCAAAGGAAATCCGCCAGCGCATGTACGCCCTGTTCGCCGTGCTCGGCATAGCCATCTTCTTCTGGTTCTCCTTCCACCAGAACGGCACTTCGATGAGCCTCTTCGCCCGCGACTTTGTCGACACCTCCGCCATTGCCCCCGAAATATGGCAGGCCGTCAATCCTTTCTTCGTAATCGTTCTCACCCCGATAGTGATGGCCATTTTCGCCGGTCTGGCACGCCGCGGCCGCGAAATATCCACCCCGCGCAAGATTGCAATCGGTATGGGCCTTGCGGGCATTGCATACCTCTTCCTGACGGTGTTCTCCCTCAGCGAAGGCTATCCTTCCGGCACTGAGTTCCGCGCTGAAGAAGCCGCAGGCATCGCCGTTGTCAAAGCCGGCTGGTGGGTGCTCATCCTGTACTACTTCTTTATGACCGTAGCCGAGCTGTTCATCTCGCCGCTGGGCCTGTCGTTCGTTTCGAAAGTTGCTCCCAAACACCTTCAGGGCCTCTGCCAGGGTCTCTGGCTGGGCGCCACGGCAGTGGGCAACCTCATGCTGTGGATCGGCCCGCTGGTCTACAACAAATACCCCATCTGGGTGGCTTGGGCTATGTTCCTGGTTGTATGCCTTATTTCGATGGGCATCATGCTCGCGATAGTGCGCTGGCTCGAACGCGTCACCTCCGAGCAGCCCGAGCCTGAATCCCCCAAGGCCATTCAGACCGAAGAAGAAAACGTCATCTGATTAATTGATAATTGATAATTGATAATTGATAATTTTCAATTTTCAATTTCAAAAAAGATTCCTCCGCCCCGGCTGCGCGAAATGTGCCGCCGGGGCGCTGATACAATAGGAGATTAATATTTCCTTTTTTGATTCGCTCCATATCTCTCTCACACCCATGAGGTTACATTTATTCCTTTCCATAGCGCTTGCTGCCGGCGCCTTTTGCGCCTCCGCTGCCGACCTCAGTCCCGATCTCGGGCTTGGCATAATAGGACCGACCCCGGGCGCCGCTCTGAGCCGCGCAGAGGCTTATATGTCGATTCCACTGGCTCAGGCCGATTTGGATGCCCTAACGGCCATAGCCTCGTCCACCGACTGCACACAGGCCGATTGGCTCGAAGCATGCGGCCTCTTCGGTATGGCCCGCTTTGCCGACGCTGCCGATGCCTACGCCCGCTTCATCGCTGTCAATCCGGCTTCCCCCAAGGTGCCGGCTGCTCGTATGCGCATTGCCGAATGTCGCATGGCCGACGGCGACTATTCCGGCGCTCTCGCCCTGCTTGGCGAAGTAGCCACCGAGGCCCTCTCACCCCTCGAGCAGGCCGAATGTGCCTACGCCGAAGGCATCTGCAACCTCGCCGCCGGACGAGCCGACCGTGCCGCCCGCCGCTTCGACGAAGTAGTGGCGGCTGGTGGACCCAAGGCTGCTCCGGCGATGCGTCGTCTGGCTTCAGCCGCCCACTATTATAATAATGTTATAAAATACAACGCCGGAGAGTACGCCCCGGCCGGAGCCGGCATGCAGACCGTCGACGCCTCTACGGAGCCGGGCCGTCGCCGGGATGTCTTCATCGCCGGCGCCGAACTCGCCAAAGGCAATAATGAAGTCGCCGCAGCCACTGCCCGCCGCGCACTGGCAGTCGACGGGCTGAACGACTCGGAGCGCGCCGCCGCCGAGGCCATCGCCGGCGAAGCGCTTTGGAAAGCCGGTCGCACATCCGAGGCCGTTCCCTACCTGCGCCGCCATGCCGAACTTGCCGAAAGCCCCTCTCCGTCGGCACTTTATCTGATAGGCGTGGATGCCTATCGCTCCAACGACTACGCCGCTGCCGCCGACTACCTCGGCCGCGCGGCCGAGTCCTCTTCCGAAGTAGCGCCCATGGCATCGCTTATGCTCGGTCAGGCCCTCTACAATCTTGGACGTCGCGACGACGCCGCAGTGGCTTTCCACAGCGCCGCCGAGGCCGACGGACTGGAACCCGATCTGGCCCGACAGGCGTTCTACAACTACGCCGTCACCCGCTTCGGGGGTGCCGGCATGCCTTTCCGGAGCGCTTCGGCAACCTTCGAGGACTTTCTTCGCCGCTACCCCTCCGGACCTTACACCGACCGCGTGCGCGAGTACCTCGCCCGCGGCTATCTCGCCGACGAAGACTATACCCGCGCCCTCGAACGTCTGGAGGCCATGTCGGCACCGAGCGCCGAAGCCCTCGCCGCCAAGCGCCACGTGCTCTATCTCCTTGGTAACCGCGAAATAAACACCGGCAACCCCGACGCCGGCGCTCGCTATCTCGACCGGGCAGCCGCCATCGCCGGCGACCGCACCTTGGGCGCCGAAATTCAGCTTGCCCGCGCACGCGCAATGGAAATGCAGGGCCGGCACGCCGGGGCCGCTTCCACTCTGCAGAGCTACCTGGCCTCCCGGCAGGGCACCAATATCCCGGTGGCTAACTACTACCTGGGCTATGCCCTTATGGGCCTGGAGCGCAACGCCGCCGCCGATGAGGCCTTCAGCGCCGCGCTGTCCTCAGGCCGCTTCCGGGGCAAGGAAAAAGCCGACATTCTCAACCGCCGCGCCGACATCGCATACTACGGCCGCAACTTCAGCGATGCCGCCTCCCTCTACGGCCAAGCTCTGGAGGCAGACCGCACCAGCGGCGACTACGCCGCCTTCAACCGCGCCCGCATGCTTGCCTACGGCCGCGACTACAACGCGGCCCTGGGTGCTTTCGCCGACTTCCGCCGCTCATATCCCGCATCGGCTCTTATGCCCGACGCACTGCTCGAAACGGCCGCCGCACAGGTAGCGGCCGGTAGAAATCAGGATGCCGTCGGCACCTACAATAACCTCATCGCCGACTTTCCGCGCACGGCGCAGGGTCGACAGGCATACATCCAGAAGGCGATGACTCTCCTTGAAAGCGGCAACCGCGAGGAGGCCATCGCAGCCTACAAGCAGGTTGTGCGCAGTTTCCCCTCGTCGCGCGAGGCCGAGCAGGCTGCCGGGCTGCTTCGTGCCATCCTTGCCGACCAAAACCGTGGCAGCGAGTATGTTGCCTTTATGAATTCCGTAGACGGCATGCAAGTCACAGACCGCACCGAGGCCGCCGCCCTCGAATACGGCACGGCTCGCAGCCGGCTTCAGAACGCAGGCGACGTTTCGGCCATGGAGGCCTTCCTGGCGCAGTATCCCGACTCCGAGGAGGCCGAAGAAGGTATGGCCCTGCTTGCCGAGGCCGACTATGCCGCCGACCGCACCGAGCAGGCCCTGAGCCGCTGGCAGGCTCTGGAGCCCCGCGCATCGTCGGCAGCAATGGCCATGCGTGCCCGAATGGGCATACTTCGTTCGGCCCGCGACCTGGGCGACACCGATCTTGCCGGGCAGACCGCTGCTGCCATTCTGGAGTCGAGTGCAGCTCCCGGCGCCGACCTCACCGAGGCTACTTTCTCTCGCGCCCTCTACCTCAGCGCCGACTCGACGACGGCTCCCGAGGCTCTCCGCCTCTGGCAGAGTGTGGCTTCCCGCACCGACGAGCTCTACGGCGCCAAGAGCGCCTTCTACGCCGCCGACGCCCTCTTCGAAGCCGGCGAGGCCGACCAAGCTCTGGCGGCGGCCCGCGACCTGGCCTCGAGCCGCTCGCCGCATCAGTATTGGATAGCCCGCGCCTTCATCCTGCAGGCCGACATACTGGCCTCTCAGGGCAAGCAGGCCGATGCCCGCGAGTACCTCCGCGCCCTGATTCAAAACTATCCCGGCACCGAGACCGACATCCGCGTTATGGCCCAGGAACGCCTTGACGCCCTCCAGAACCCCTCCAACGCCTCTCCCGAACAATGAAACCAAAGCATATACTACCTCTGGCGCTGGCGCTTACTTTCGGTGCTACCCACGCCCAGACCCTCAGCACCGAAATTACGGTAGACCGCACCGTGGCGCCGAACCAAACGGTCGCCACACCACTCAGCTCTGTGCAGCCCGCTCTGCTTGCCGCCGCTCCTCTGGGCGGAGACCTCGCCCTGAGCGACTTCGGCGGAGATGCCTACTTTGCCTCGCGGCCCGACCCGGTGTCGCCCTTTCTCTACAACGCCCTTCCGGGGCGCTCGCCATTTCGCGGATATGCCTCCCTGGGCTATTTCCCGGCCTACCGCCTCGGTGCACAAGTCGGTTACGCCCTTATCGACAGCAAAAACACCCTACTGCTTGCTTCGGCACGGTTCGGGGGAATGAGCTGGCATAGCGAATGTGGCGACAAAGGTCGCAACACTGTGGCAAACAACAATTTCGCCGTCGACGCCCGCTGGTTGCAGCGCCTTGGCGCTCACCGCCTCAAAGCCTCCGCCGAATTCAGCAGCGCCGCCCTCAAAAACCTTACCTACACCGGGGCCGTCGGCAACCAGAATTACACCGGCTTCCGCGCCGACATCGCCCTCGACCGCAGCGCCGCTGCTTTTGCCTACGGCGTGAAGGCCGACATAGACCACTTCGGAGCTTCCAAAGACCTCGACGCGGCCTACAACTACAATATCGTCTACACGCCCGCCTCCAACACAGTCTTCCGCGCCGAGGCCTACGGCCGCCTCGGGTCTGACCGCATCGCAGGCGAGCTCTCGGCAGGAGTGGCCACTGCCAGCCGAAAAGGCGCCGTGGTCGACTACGGCATCTCCGGCCCCGACAACCACTATCTGCCCTACACCGAGGCTCGCGACCTCGCCCACGAGCGCAATACCATCGGTACCTTCCGCCTCGCCGCCACCCACAGCAGCGAAAACATCGTGCTGCGTCTGGGAGTACGCGCCGACATAGCCACCGGACGCAAGGCCGACCGCTTCAACCTGGCGCCGGACTTCGAGGCAACCTGGAAGCCCGGTGCGGTGACCCGCGTATTCCTCACCGCCGGCGGAGGCAGCTCGCTGAACACACTTCGCGAGCGCTTCGACCGCACACCCTACGCCCCGGCATGGGAAATAGACCGCATACAGCGCATTCCCTTCCGAGCCACCGCGGGTTTCGCCTACGCCCCCGGCCGAGGCTTCCGCGCCGGCTTCGAGGCCTGCTTCCAGCGCACTATAGGGGCGCCTATGCTGCTGGTGGCCGCATCCAACTTCCCCGTTTCCGAAAAGCTGCAGTCGGTGGTCTACACGCCGATGAACGTCAAGGGAGCTTGGTTCGAAGTCAACGCCGGCTACGGCATGCCCGATTTCTACGGCCTCGACATCAGCCTCAGCCTGCGCGCCAACGTCAACAGTAAGCCGGTCTGGTCCAGCGAGACCTCCGACCCCTGGAGCGAGGACTGGGGCATGCCCGACAATCCCGACCGGGCCTCATGGGTGATAACCCTCGCTGCAAAGGCAAATCCGATTGAACGCCTTAGCGTGAACCTCGACTGGAATCTCCGCGCCGGACGCAAAATCTACTTCGACGACCACCGCTCCGGCAACAATTTTTTGCTCGGAACCGTCAACAACCTCAGCATCAGCGGAATCTATCACCTCACCGAACGCATCGACCTCGGTCTGAGCCTCGAAAATCTGCTCTGCCAGCGCTACGAACTTATGCCCTACGTGCAGGCGGCTTCCCTAACGGGCCTTATTGGCGCCACGGTGCGTTTCTGATTGCGAATTCATTCAATTTGAAAAATAAGTGTTACCTTTGCAAAAACAACACGCAAAACATGACACCCGACGAACTGAAAAAACTGGCGCACGATCCCGACGGCCTCCTCAGCTACGAGTATCTTGCGAACCATATAGGCGAATGTGAACCTGCCGACATCGACTCCATCATCGAAAATATGAACACCGTAGACCTCACCGGGCAGTTTTTGGCTTCGGCGGCACGCTACCTCAATGCCATCGACCCCGAAGGCTACTCGCCGGCAATTCGGCGCCTGGTAGCCTGCGCAATCGACAAGGACCGCGAACACCGCTACCTGCCCGACCTCATCACGGCGCTCTACGGCACTGACTATGCAGACCGGGCCGAAGAACTCTGTCTGGCCGACGACAACTTCCGTCGGCTCTACAAACGCCTGTGTCCCTCCTCGGCAATATGAAAACGAACATTGTGCGCGCCGCTGCCGTTTTAATTTCCGGCATACTGGCGCTTACGGCCCTTGCAGCCTGCTCCTCCAAAGATGCCGGAGCCACCACTAACGAACAAAACACATCGCATATGACCCAGACCACCACTCCGGCTCCTGCCGACACCGCTTCCGCCCGCGTACGCGTGGAAACCAACGTAGGCACCTTCACCGTGCTGCTCTACGGCGACACACCCAAGCACCGCGACAACTTTCTGCGCCTTGCCCGCGAGCACTACTACGACGGCACCCTTTTCCACCGCGTAATAAAGAACTTTATGGTTCAGGCCGGCGACCCGGAGTCGCGCAACGCCGCTCCCGGCGCACACCTCGGCGCCGGAGGCCCGGAGTATAAAATCGACGCTGAAATCGTATTCCCGAAGCACTTCCATAAGCGTGGCGCCCTCGCCGCCGCCCGCCAGGGCGACCAGGTGAATCCGCAGAAGCGCAGCAGCGGCAGCCAGTTCTACATCGTCACCGGCGCACGCCTGAGCGAGCCGGAAGTGGCTCAGTACGAGCAGCATCTGCGCAACTCGGCCATGCAGAGCGCCTTCAACCAAATGGCCACCGAGCACCGCGACGAAATCATCCGCATGCAGCGCGCCGGCGACCGCCAAGGCCTGCAGGCTCTGCAGGACACCCTCATCAGCCGCGCCCAGGCCTTCGCCGACGCAAACCCGCGACCCGTCACCGACGAAATGCGGGCCGCCTACACCACCGTCGGCGGCGCTCCCCATCTCGACGGCGACTACACGGTCTTCGGCGAAGTAATCGACGGCATGGACACCATCGAGCGTATAGAGGCTGCCGAAACCGGCGCCGCTGACCGTCCGCGTCAGGACATCAAGATTCTCTCGATGGAGGTATTGGACAACTAAAAGTACTGGCCTACCGGTAATGCTCAACTTCACGCTGCCCAACGGCTTGCGGTGCGCCGTGCTGCAACGCCCGGAATCGGCAATGGCCACCGTCGACGTGCTCTACAACGTCGGGGCGCGCGACGAGTCGCGGCGCCTGACGGGTATGGCGCACCTCTTCGAGCATCTGATGTTCAGCGGAAGCGCCCACGCGCCCTCCTTCGACCAAGAGCTCGAAAGCGCCGGCGGAGTTTCCAATGCCTGGACCAGCAACGACTTCACCAACTTCTACGAAGTACTTCCGGCGGCAAACATAGCCACGGCGCTCTACCTCGAAAGCGACCGCATGCTGGCCCTGAACGTGGGTGAACGCTCGCTGGCCGTTCAGAAAGATGTTGTGGTCGAGGAATTCAAGCAAACGCATCTCAACCAGCCCTACGGCGATCTCTGGCACCGCCTTCGTGCCCTGCTCTACTCTGCCGACCACCCCTATTCATGGCCCGTGATAGGCCTTGTGCCCGAACATATCGAAGCCGTCACCCTCGACGACGCAAAGGAGTGGTTCTTCAGCCACTACGGCCCCGACAACGCCATTCTCACCATAGTGGCGCCCCAGCCGGAGGCCGAAATAGAGGCCATGGTGCGCCACTGGTTCAGCGACATCCCCGCCCGCCATCCGAAACCTCGCCGGCTGCACTCTCCCGGGTTTCCCGCCGAGACCCTCAGCGAAACGGTCGAGGATGCCAACGTGCCCCAGCCACGAATAGTCATCGCCTTCCCGATGTCGGAGTACGGCACGGCCGAATACCATGCCGCCGACGTGCTTACCGACATCCTTTCGGCCGGGCGCTCCGGCCGCTGCTGGAACAACCTCGTGCAAGGCCCCGTGCCGGGGCTTTTCGCCTCGGCGGAAGCTTCGGTGATGGGCAGTGAGCACGAGGGCATGCTCATTCTGTCGGCCACCCTCGACGAAGGTGCCTCCGACGACGAAATAGAGCTTGCCCGCACAATGCTGGAGGCCGAATTCCGCGCCATGGCCGAGCCCGGCAACATCACAGAGCGCGAGCTGGAGCGCAACCTCAACAACTACGAAGCCACCTACGCCTTCGAGGGCCTCTCGGGCCGCGAAAGCGCCTTCCGGACAGCTCTGGCCATCTACCACGGCGAGGAGCCCGAAACGGTGCTCGAGCGGCGGCGTGCCATCACCGTGGGCGACCTCACGGCCACCGCGGCCGCTATAGCTTCGCGACCCACCGTAACACTGATCTACAAGAAGCCCGCGACATGACCGACGGGCACTTTCACCGCAGCATTATGAACAAAATCAAGGAAATACTCAGCCGCCCGCAAGTGTGGGGATTTTTCGCCGGCGTTGCCGTTATGGCCATCGTGGCGCTCCTGTTCTTCTACCCGGACAATTTCGAGGGCAACAGCCTTCAGCAGCCCGATATGGTACAGGGCGCGGCAAACGGGCAAGAAGGCAAGGCATGGCAGGAAGCCACCGGCGAGAAGGCCCTGTGGACCAACTCTCTCTTCGGGGGTATGCCCACCTTCCAGATTTCGCCTTCGTACCCCTCCAACAGCCTGTTCAACTGGGTCAACACCGTCTACGGGCTGTGGCTGCCTTCGCCGAGCAATCTGCTGTTCATGATGATGATGGGCTTCTTCATCCTGATGTACGCCCTTCGCAAGCGGTGGTACTACGCTCTGATCGGCGCCCTGGCCTGGGGCCTGTCGAGCTACTTCATTATTATAATAGGCGCGGGCCATATCTGGAAGTTCATGGCACTGACCTACATACCCCCGACGATAGCGGGCTTTGTGCTTCTCTACCGCGGGCGCTATGTTGTCGGAGCGGCCCTTACGGCCTTCTTCGCCATGATGCAGCTCTCCGCAAACCATCCCCAGATGAGCTACTATTTCGGGTTGGTAATGGCTATCATCGCCATCTGCTACCTTGTCGACTGCATACGGCGGGGCAAGCTGCGCCGCTGGTTCAAGGCCTCGGCCATAGCCCTGGTCTGCGGCGCGCTGGCTCTTGGTGCAAACTCGCCCAACCTCTATAATACCTACGAGTACGCCAAATACACCAAACGCGCCCAAAGCGAGCTGGCCGAAACCACGGCCGCCGACACCTCCGAACCCTCCGAACGACCCACCGGCGGCATGCCGCGCAACGAAATTCTGGGTTGGAGCTACGGGCCGTCCGAAATGTTCTCCCTGGTGGTGCCGAACGTCAAAGGCGGTTCCTCGGCAAAACCGCTACAGGGCCAAATGGCAATGACGAGCCTTGCCCACCTCGATGCCGCGGCCTCCATCGACCCGAACTCTCCCCAGGGCTATATGCTCAACTTCTTCCCGCAGTATTTCAACGACAGCGAGGGCACCAACGGCCCCGTCTACGTTGGCGCGGCCATCGTGGCCCTCTTCCTGCTGGGCTGCTTCATAGTGCGCGGACCCCTTAAATGGGCCATGATAGCATCCACGGCGATGAGCTGCCTGCTTGCCCTGGGCTACAACGCCGAGTGGCTCTCGGACGCCATGATCTACCACTTCCCGCTCTACAACAAGTTCCGAGCCGTCGAAAGCATACTCGTGGTCGCCGAGTTTGCAATGCCCCTGCTGGGTGTGCTTGCCCTGGCGCAGTTCCTCGAAGCCGGAGCCGAAGCGTGGAAGCAATACCGGCGCCCGCTGTGCATCTCCTTCGGGTTTACGGGCGCGCTGGCTTTGCTGGCTCTGATTGCGCCGGGTGCCTACGGTAGCGCCATCACCGAGCGCGACCAAATGTACCAGGAGCAGGCCCACCGGCAGATTCTCTACCAGCTCTATATGGCCGGTGCCGACCGGCAGCAGGCCAACGAGCTGCTCTATGAATATTCGCTTGCCAATCCGGCCGTTCACGACGCCGTCGAGTCGCTTCGACTTGGCATGGTCCGTGCCGACGGCCTCCGCTCCTTCGTCTTTATCGCGCTGGCCTTCGGCCTGCTCCTTCTCGCAGGGCGGGGGCGCCTGCCGCGCTGGGTTGCCGTTGCAGGCATGGCGCTGGTGGTGACCATCGACCTCTACGGGGTCGACAAACGCTATGTCGACCACAGCTCCTTCGGCGCACCGCTCAACGATGACTACGGCATAACACCCGACGCAATCGACCTTGCAATACTCGCCGACAGCACATCCCACTACCGAGTGCTCGACATTCCCGACTTCGGCGACCCGCGCCGCAGCTACTTCCACAGCATGCTCGGAGGCTACCACGCCGCCAAGCTAAACCGCTACGAAGACATTATCCGCAACGCCCTGGCTCCCGTCTACGACCCCGGCTTCAACCCCGCCTCTCCGCGCAACAGCGCAGATGCCGCCGCCATGCGAGTTGCCTCAATGCTCAACGCCAAGTACATCATCACCTCCGACCCCGAGCGTCCGCTGATCCTCAATCCCGGCGCACAGGGCAACGCCTGGTTCGTCGACCGCGTTGAAAGCGTCGACGGCGCCCGTGCCGAGATGGACGCCACCCTGGCCGCCGACCTGCGCACCACGGCCGTGGCCGACCGCAGCTTCGCGGCCATGCTCCCCGAAGCGCCCTCATTGGCTCCCGGCGACACCATCTACATGACCTACTACAGCCCCAACACGCTTCGCTACCACGCCACCGTTGCCTCCGAGGCCGTCGGAGTCTTCTCCGAGGTCTATTTCCCCTGGGGCTGGAAGGCGAGCATCGACGGCACGCCCACACCCCTTGCGCGAGTGAACTACATACTTCGCGCAATGGCCATTCCCGCCGGCAGCCACGAAATCACCATGACCTTCGACCCCGACTCGCTCCATACCACAGGGGCTGCCGCCTACGCCTGCGTGAGCCTGATTTACCTTCTGGTGCTCTTGGGCGCCTTCGTGCAGTGCAGAAGATGGCGGGTGTTCTGAATCCACTGAGGGCATGGCGAAGGCTCAGGCACGAAAAAGGCTTTGGCATCCATTCGCCCTTTGCGTATAACTTCATCACCGAAGTCATACACCAACAGTATGCCTACTACGCCTACGACAGCATCCGCGACGGCTTCGGACGCCTCGTATTCCGTGTGGCCGTTGCGCTCCAACCGCGCCGCGCGGCTGTCTACGGCTTGCCGGAGTGGTCGGCGGCGCTGAAGGCGGCGAGCAGTAAAATGGTTATAGCGCAGAAGCGGCCTGAGCTTGTCGTGGCCGACCTGAAGGCCGTTTCGGCCGACGAACGCCGGCAAATCATGGAGGCCGTAGGAGCCGGTGCGAGCCTCATCGCGCGCCACTGCTCGGCAGCCGACCGCATTGAAGCGCAGCGACTTATGCCGCAGGGCATGACCTTCGCCAACGGCTCCGGCACGCTGATAGCCGTCGCCGGCAAGCTTCCCCGCCAAGACTTCGACGTCCGATTCTGACCCGTCCCGTACATAACACACCGCGAACGTGGATGCATTCCGGTGCATCCACGTCCGCGGTGTGTTTGCTTAGACCCGGTTGAGGGGGGGTGGTCAACCGCAGTGGAAATGGCGCTTCACCAGCTCGAGCATGAGGGTGGTGTTGTTGCGCGCTTCTTCGGTTTCGGCTTTGTCGAAGCTGCGGAGTGTGGCGATGAGGCCTTCTATCATGCCGGGGCTGAATACACCGCGGTCGGTGAATACAGAGGCGCTTTCGGCCAGGCAGTCGGCCGACGATGCGCAGTCTGTCGGAAGATTCCTCAAGCGCGCCAGCACTTCGGGATGGTGGTGAATGTCGAGGTCAACATAGGTGTCGGCCGCCAGTTTGAGAGCTTCTTTTTCAGGCATTTCGAGGCCGTGGCGGAGTGCAACGGCTATTCCGGCCAGCAGGCGGTAGACGTCGGCCGAGCCGTCGGCATTTCGAATCTCGAAAGTCTGCTTGATGCGGGGGTCGACGTCGGGGCAGGCCGTAGCGGCTTCGGGTCCGTTTGCCTCGGCGCACATGTCGGCTCCGGCAATCCAGCCCAGGGGCACGCGGACGAGCACGGAGCGGTTGCGGTCGCCCCAGCAGATGCTTGTGGGGGCTTCCTGGTTGGGGACCAGGCGGAAATACGATGTTGGATTGGTATTGCCGAAGGCCGTCAGGGCCGGAGCGAGAGTCATCAGGCCGGCTATGGCACGGCGGGCGCGGTCGGTGAGGCCGCGGCTGTCGGCCGTTGCGCTGCCGCCGCCGTTTTCGGGCGTCTCCATAAGGCGGATGTGGATGTGGAGTCCGCTGCCGGCTTTGCCTACGGTGATTTTGGGAGCGAAGGTAACGTCGAGTTCCTCGCGAGCGGCCAGATTGCGGATTACCCACTTTGCGAGGGCGAGCTGGTCGGCGGCTTCGCGGGCGTCGACGGGCAGGAATTCTATTTCGTTCTGCTCGTAGATTTTGCCCTGCAGGGTGAAGTTGCCGACCTCGCTGTGGCCGTACTTTATTTGTCCGCCGGTGGAGGCTATTGTGCGCATGCACAGAGTGCGGAAGTGGTTGAATTTGGCAAAAGGCGCGCTCTCGTGGTAGCCGCGCTGGTCGGTGGCGGCGAAGCAGCCGGGGTCGCGGGATATGACATAGAACTCCAGCTCGCCCATGGCGTGGAACACCAGGCCGGTGGAGCGCGTGAACTCGCTGCAGGCCTTGTCGAGGGTATATTCCGGCGAGCTTTCCAGGGGCTTGCCGTCCTTGTCGAAGAAGGAACAGAGCATCGTCAGTGTGGGAATCTCCTCGAAGGGGTCGACAAAGGCCGTGCGGAAACGGGGCACGACGTAGAGGTCGGAACTACCCGCGCTGATGAAGGGGAAGAGCGAGGAGCCGTCGACGCGCTCGCCCAGAGTGAGGATGGTCTCCAGATAAGCCAGGTCGTTGACCACAAAATTGAGGGTCTTGAGACGGCCGTCGGCTGCCGGGTACATAAAGTTGACCATTTCGATGGAATTGGCCTTGATGAAGTCGATGATGTCGGCTTTGGTGATTGCCGAGGGTGCCTTTTTGAGATACGCCACCACGGCGTTCTTGCTTAGTTCAATGTGTTTGTCCATGGTCCGGTTATGAGAATGGGGGGGTATGGTTCAGAGGGTGAAACGGCGTGTCGTCCGCAAGGACGACACGCGCGTCGGTTCGTTGAATATCTTGATATAGAGGTGTTTCGCCGCTTAGCTCAGGGGAACAACGCCAATGCCGGGACGGTCGGGGATGGTCACCTTTCCGTCGACTATCTTCATGCCGTCGAAGATATCGTTGGCAATGAGGAGGTTGCCGTCGAGGTCGGCCCAGTCGACAAGCGGAGCCAGCTGGGAAGCGGCGCTGACGGCGCACGAAGTTTCAGTCATGCAGCCGAGCATCACCTTCATGCCCAGGGCGCGGGCCAGGGTGGCCATCTGGTATGCTTCGTGCATGCCGGTGCTCTTCATGAGCTTGATGTTGATGCCGTCGTAGGCCTCGGCGGCGCGGCGCACGTCGGGCAGTCGCTGCAGAAACTCGTCGGCAATGATAGGCAGCGGCGAGCGTTCGCGCAGCCAGGCGGTGTCGTCGATAGCGGCCTTATCCATAGGCTGCTCCACGAAGAGGCAGTTGCGCTCGGCAAGCCAGTGGCACATGTCCAGAGCCTTTTCGCGGTCGCTCCAGCCCTGGTTTGCGTCCACGCAGATAGGCACGTCGGTCTGTGCGCGCAGAGCCTCCACTATTTCCTTGTCGTGGTCAAGACCCATTTTCACTTTAACGACCTTGTAGGGTGCGGTTTCCTCGATTTTGCGGCGCATCTCCTCGGGGTCGGCGTCATAGCTGATGGTGAAGGAGGTGTTTGGCGTCTTGTCGGGATTCAGACCCCAGATTTTGTACCAGGGCTGCCCCATTATTTTGCCCGTGAGGTCATGGAGGGCAATATCGACGGAGGCCTTTGCGGCGCGGTTGTCGGGCGCCACGCTCTCCATATATTCATGGATGTCCTCAATGCGGAAGGGGTCCTTGAACTGGCTCAGATCCAGGCGGGAAAGGAAGTCGGTCACGGAAGCCACGTTTTCGCCCAGGTAGGGCGGCATGGAGGCTTCGCCGTAGCCCGTGAAGCCGTCGCAGCTGATTTGCACCTGCACACCCGGTGTTGTGGTGCGCTGGTTGCGCGCCAGGTTAAAAGCGTGGCGCAGGCGAAGCTCGTAGGGGCGGAACGAAAGGGTCATGCGGCCCGGCATGGTGCTGGGGCGCGTTGCGCTCTCTATTGCGGAGATGCTCACCGGGGCTGCGGCGAACATGGCGCCGAGCAAGCCGGTTTTTATGAAGTTTCTGCGGTTCATCGGATGCAAAGTTAGAATTTAAAACTCAAAGTGAAAAATGCCCAAGGTAAAAATTTCACATTTCACACTCTACATTTTTCATTTTCAAAAGTACCACGGGTGGTTGCGGGCCAGGGTGATGCCCGGAGTGCCTTCGTTACCGGCGATGCGGACCGCGTGGAGGAAAGGCGTGGTGAGATAGTCCGGGCTGGCGGGGTCTACGCTGTTGCGCTTCACGCGGCCGCTGGAGTGAACGTAGTTGCCGTCGTGGTCATAGATGGCAACGTGGGTGACGCGCCCGGAGCGGGTGCCGAAGAAGAGCAGGTCGCCGGGCTGGCAGTCGCGCCAGTCGGCGGCTTCGATACGTGTGCCGGTCAAGGCCTGCTGGGAGGCGTCGCGCATCAGAATGATGCCGTTGCTGAGATAGCTCACCTTAGCCAGGCCGCTGCAGTCGAGGGCTTTGGTAGATGTGCCGCCCCAAAGGTAGGGGGTGCCCTCCATCGAATATGCTATGTCGAGAATCTTTTCGGGGTCGAAGTCCTGGGCCGCCCATTCGGAAATGGGGGTCACGGAGCTTTTTGCCACCCAGCCTTTTCGGCCGTCGGGGAGGACTACGGCGATGCGTCCGTTAGCCTCCGTGGCAGTAGCGTCGGCCTCGACGATGCAACCGTTGACCAAGTCGGTGACCACATCGCGCAGACCGTTAGCGTCGGCGCTGCGATAAGCGCGGATTTGGTAGGGGTCGGTGACAACGTAGCGGTCGGCCGAGCGCCACGCCGCCATCTGGGCCGGTGTCTTAGCCGCCAGCGACGACGACGGAACGTAGGCGATATATCCGTCGGGGGTCTGCACGCGCCAGAACTCCGCATTGTCTTCAAGCACCCGCACCGGTGTGCCCAGCACGGCCTGAGTGGCCATCTCCGCGGAGTGGCGCCCGCCAGTGCGCAGGCTGGCGGCGGGAATACGCACTAGCGCCCACTTGTCGGAGGGGAGCACGCGGATGCTGTCGACAAAATCGATGCCGGCGGCTCCCATTTCGCGCACTACGTATTCTCGCACTGCCGAGCCCGAAGTAGCGCCGGCGACTACGATGCGGCCGTCGCGCCCGGTGTGTGCCTCAAGGGTGTAGACAGCCTGGCGCTTGTCGGGTGCACATTCGCTTTTTATGCGGTTCAGAATTTCCGTGGTCTGCTGAAGGTGGTCGGCGGCCGTGGCGGCGGCGGTGGCGCCGAGCAGGGCCAGCGCTATGAGGATTGCTTTTTTCATTGCTGTGGGTGTCAGGGTTTTTGAACGGGTACGGCAGATATTATTTCGAGATCGCAGTCCCAACCGGGATAGAAGAGGTTGCCTTTGGAACATTCCACTTCGCCGGCCTGAAAGTCGACGGTCTCGGAGCGCACAAACTGCTTTGCGGGCAGCATGGGCATGCCCACGCCGGTGTTGATGCACATACGCCAGGAGTCTATGCCGGTGTTGTAGAAGTACTTGGCCTGCGGGTCGCGAGCATTGAGGTAGCGGCCGAAGGAAACGTCGACGGGTACCCAGCCGATGCCTTCGAAGTAGGTAGCGCCCCAGTCGTGGTAGTTCACCTCGCCGGGATGAAGCATCCAGCCGCTCACCCAGCGCGCCGGCACACCCAGGCTGCGCATCAGCGAGATGTAGAGCAGTGTTACCTGTCCGCAATCGCCGTGGCCTTCCTCAACCACATAGGTGGGGATGCAGTCGATGGTGCTGTACTCGCGGGCTCCGGCCCAGGGGTAATTGTCCTGGATGAAATCGAACACGAGACGGCTCTGTTTCAGCGGATTGGTTTCGTCGCCGACTATGGCGCGGGCCAGGCTGTCGAGGCGCACGTAGTGCGGGCCGTCGAAGGAGGTGTAGTGGCGGTAGAGCTCGGACTCGGTGTCGTAGGGACGAAGAGCTGCCTCGATGTCGTTGGGCGACACATATTTGCCCATTGCGACATATCGCCCGGTGTAGGAGAAAACGGCGGTGTCGCCCTCGGCAGCGGGTGCCGGAGCGGTCATGAAAATGCTGTTGTGGAAATCGACGTCGGCGCCGGCAAGCAGCGAGTCGGCGCGAAGGTAGGGCGCCGAGGCCTCGAGTATTTCTACGTTGCCCTGATAGTCAACTTGGTCGCTGCCCAGGGGCAGAGGCAACCACACGCGCAGAGTGTCGCCGGCAAGCGCCTCATTGAAAGGCACTTCGACACTGAAGCGGAAAGTAACTTCGTGAGCGGCCCCGGTGGGGAGATTGCCGCGCTGATATGCCAGAACAGAATCCACGTAGGCGATGCGCTCGGGGCGCGCCGTGTCGCCGCGTCCCGTTTCGCCGCTCATGGCAGGGTTGAGAAGGGCCAGATTGCGCGGTGCTTTGCGGTGAACGCGCAGCTCGCCGTCGATATTCAGTGTCTCAATGTATTTCTTGCTTATGAATGAGTCGATTTCCTGGTCGGTGATGCCGGGATAGCGCTCTTTGAGCACAGGGCGGGCCTCATCGACCGTCCAGGGGAAGTCGTAGAGCAAGCGGGAGTGGATGGCAGCCAGGCTGTCGGACTCTATCCATACGGGAAGCGCCCGGTCGGAAGCAACCTCGGCTTCATGCTCGTAGAGACGCGTGAAAAGGACCACGGTCGCCACGGCCACAAGACAAAAGATAATTGTGAGTAAGACTTTTTTCATGGTTGAAAATAATAACGGCCGGATATTGACGCCAAGCGTCGGCGCGATTGTTTCCCAAAGTTAGCAATAATTTCGCCCCCTGCCAAATGTTTTAGTTTTTTTTATTAATTTTCAACCCGATGCGCCGCCGAGCTCTGCGAAAAAAGCCGGCGGGGCGCCGAAGTGGCGTCCCGCCGGTGTGCAGTGTCCGTTAAAACGGAGCTGAAGTCGGTTTAGCAGCCGAGTTCCTTCTTGAGGCGTTCGATTTTGGCCTCAGCGTCGCGGTTGCAGCGGTCATAGTCGGCAGCGCCGGCCATGGTGTCGTGAACCTCGAAGTAGAACTTGATTTTGGGTTCGGTGCCCGAAGGACGGATGGAAACCTTGGTACCGTCGGCGGTGAAGAACTGGAGGACGTTGCTGGTAGCGGGGAAGTCCATCTTGGTCACCTTGCCGGTGGTGAGGTCCTTGCAGTTGAGATCGGAGTAGTCCTTGACCACGGTCACGGCGCTGCCGTCGAGGGTCTTGGGCGGATTTGCGCGGAAGTCCTTCATCATCTGCTGTATTTCCTCTGCGCCGCTCTTGCCGGTGCGGACAACGGAGACACCTACTTCGTGGCTGTAGCCGTTCTTGAGGTATATTTCCTGGAGCATCTGGTTGAAGTCCATGCCGCGATCTTTTGCCCATGCGCATACTTCGCACATAAGGGAGATAGCGCTGACGGAGTCCTTGTCGCGGCAGAAGTCCTCGGCCAGGAAGCCGTAGCTCTCCTCGCCGCCACCAAGATAGCGCTCGGTGCCTTCGAGGTCGCGGATTACGGCGGCAATCCACTTGAAGCCGGTGTAGCAGTCGTACATCCGGATGTTCTGGTTCTTGGCGATTTCCTTGATGGTCTCGGTGGTGACGATGGTCTTGACCACGTATTCGTTGCCTTTGAGGCGTCCGAGCTCGCGGTTGCGGATCATGATGTAGTTCAGAAGAATCATCACAATCTGGTTGCCGTTGACGAGCTGATATTCACCATTGTTGTCGCGGATTACGCAGCCGATGCGGTCGGCGTCGGGGTCGGAGGCCAGGATGATGTCGGCACCCACTTCCTTGCCCTTTGCGATGGCCATTGCCATAGCGGAGGCGTTCTCGGGGTTGGGGGAGTCAACAGTGGGGAAGTCGCCGCTGGGGATGTCCTGCTCGGGAACGTGGATGATGTTGGTGAAGCCGTAGTTGCGGAGCGATTCCGGAATGAGCTTCACGCCGGTGCCGTGGATAGGAGTGTAGACAATCTTGAGGTCGGCGTGGCGCTTGATGACTTCGGGGTCCAGCGAGAGGGTCTTGATAGCGGCCAGGAAGTCGCGGTCCATGTCCTCACCGATAATGGTGATGTTCTCGGGTTTGCCCTGGAACTTGATGTCGGTCACGCTCTTGATGCGGTTCACGTTGTCGATAATGTTGACGTCGTGGGGTGCGATAATCTGAGCGCCGTCGCTCCAGTAAGCCTTGTAGCCGTTGTATTCCTTGGGATTGTGGGAAGCGGTGATGTTCACGCCGCTCTGGCAGCCCAGGTGGCGGATTGCGAAGCTGAGCTCGGGGGTAGGACGGAAGTTTTCGAAGAGGTAGACTTTGATTCCGTTGGCCGAGAAGATGTCGGCAACGATTTCGGCAAACTTGCGGGAATTGTTGCGCACATCGTGGCCTACCACCACGCTTATTTCGGGCAGGTCGGCGAAAGCCTCCTTGAGGTAGTTGGCAAGACCTTGGGTGGCAGCGCCGACTGTGTATATGTTCATGCGGTTGGAGCCGGCGCCCATGATTCCGCGCAGGCCGCCGGTGCCGAATTCGAGGTCTTTGTAGAAGGACTCGATGAGTTCCGTTTTGTCGTCGGCCTCGAGCATGCGGCGCACCTCGGCCTTGGTTTCTTCGTCGTAACCGTCGCCGAGCCACATTTTGGCTTTGGCGGTTACTTCGTTGAGCAGTTCCTTGTTTTCCATTATGGGGTTAGTTATGAGTGTGTTTTTCAGTTACGTCAGTAATGATTTCACAAAGATAATGCTTTGCGTCAATATAGACAAATTTCGAGGGCCGCAAGTTGGTTCTTTCCCTCAAATTTGTCAAATATTCACACTCTGTCAGCCCAAAAGGGTATGAATTTGGCGCATGGTGGCCCCGGGAGCGGCGGCGGCGAGCACCTCAGCCAGTCGGGAGCGCGACTCCAGCGGCGAGCGGCCGCCGCAGTCGAGTATGCCTTCGCCGTAGAGTGCCTCGGGTGTGGTGTAGCGCGCAAGGCCCCACCCATATTTCTGTCCCTGGGCGCCGACTGGATATTCAAAGCCGGCTATACAGAGCCGTCCGGCCATCTGCAGGCGCGTGAGCATGCCGTCGAGCACGTTGCGGCTATTGGCCGGGGTTCCCAGGGCGTCCAGGCCGGTGGTGTCGACGAGGTCTTGTGCCTGCCGGCGTCTGCGGGGCCCCAACCCGAGCATTTCCTTAAGCTCGGAGCTGAGTATCGAGCCACATTCCTCGATTGTGCGCAGCAGGGAGCGTTCGCTAAGGCCGCCAAGGGCCTCGACGGGCTCGGAGGGTACTTCGGCGGCAAAGCGGCGGTAGTTAAGGAAGTCGGAGAACACGTTGAGCCGCATATATATCGCCTTGCCTTTAAAGAACTTACCGTAGGCCACGTGCCCCATTCCGATGACCGGTCCCTTCCATTCCCACGGGCCGTCGGCATCGTCGGCGAACCACAGCCGCGGGTCGGCCATTGCCTGCACCGAGAACCCGGGTATGTTGCCCCGGAAGAAGGGCAGCACGCCCAAAGCCCGAACCGCCTCATCGAGATCGCGGGCGCTGCGGAGCGGCAACCGGAGGATGACTTCGCTGCTCATTCTTCGGAGGTTGAAGGGTTCAGCGGTGCCGACAGGGCTTCCAAAAGGGCATCGGCAAGCAACGAACCCTGCAGACGGTAGCCTGCCGAGGTGAAATGCACGCCGTCGGCACCCAGCACGTGGGCATTTTTCATCTTCGAGGCCGAGCCTGCGCCTCCTACGATGGCATAGGTGTCGTAGAGCGGAATACCGTTTGCGCGGGCATAGTCGGCAACTACGTTTCGTGCGCGCACTACCTTTGTGTTGACGGTTTGGCCTACGGCGCGGCGCTTGCCTCGACGCCATTTGTAGCGCTTGCGGTAGCACTCGGTGGGCGTCACCAGCAGTATGGCCGCCTCGGGGCTGGCCGACTTTATCTTTCCGAGGAGCAAGTCTACTTCGGCGCGCATGGTGGCCTCGTCGAAGGTGCCGAAAGCCTCGTTGGTGCCAAGGGCCACTATGACGAGGTCGGGATTGAGGCGTGCGAGCTCGCGCCCGAAGTTATCTACTTGATTGTATGTGCCGTAAGTGGCGCCATTATTGCCAATGGAGTGCACGAAAGTGCCGGCTTCAGCCTTGGAGAGCACAAAACCGGCCAGCACGGTGCCGCTGCCGGCGTTTATGCGCAGATGCATGTCGGTTGTGGGTTGCTCGGCCAGTATTTCGCTGTCGGTCAGCCGATCGAAGTCCATGCCTATGCCGACATTGCTGCCGTAGACGGCCGTTATTTCGGGCTCGTCGCCCAAATAGATGACTTTGACGCGGTCGAAAGGCTCCTCGGCGGTGATGTGAATCACACTCAGTCCGCCCACGGGCTGCACGCCGATGCCGGTGAAGGGCATCTCGGTGGCCCAGGGCAGTTTGAGCAGACGCGACGTCACGGTGTTGCCCGTGCCGGTGACGGTGTAATCGTTTGGCTGATTGGTACCCGCCATGCGGAATGGGATAATCAGGCCACGACCGGCACTGCCGGCGGCATCGGCCACTCTGGCGCGGAGCACACTGCCTCCGAAGTCGGCCTGGATGTGGGAGTCGCCAAGGTAGACGATGTTGAAAACGGTGTCGCCCTCGGCGGCGGCCGCAAAGTGCCGGGCAGTGCGGGCCCAGTCGGCGCCGTTCATCTCCACGTGGTTAAGATCCGGCTTAAGAAAGCGATAGCGGCTGTAGTCCACGCTGTTGTCGGCCGATACTTCCAAGGTCGGGTCTATGCGCTCCTGGGCCCGCAAGCAAAGCACGGCGGCGAGCATTGCCACCGTCAGGACAAAGAATTTTTTCATAAGGCGGCGGTGGAATTTTCAGATTGAAGACTCAGCATCAGACCCTCCAGAAACTCTTCGGCAAGCACTCGGCCGCCGCGGTGGTTGAGGTGGATATAGTCTGCGTTGACGAGCTGGCGATTGCGCCATTCGACGATGGCACCCTCTCCGCCCTGAGCTGCCCTAAGGTCGTAGAAATTCACACCGGCACGCTGAGCTGCAAGACGTTGGGCGTGGGTCATGGCGTTGCAGGTAGGCAGGCTGCGCACTGTGCCGTCGACTTTGGCTCCGCGGTCAGCGATGCCGAAAACTATAATTTCGGCGTGGGGGTAGACACGTTTGAGCTTTTCGAGGGCCGAGGTCATGCCGATGCGATAGTAGGCGTAGTCGGCCTGATCGGCGCTGAGGGCATTTATGCCGTATTCAACGATAATGAGGTCGTAGTCTACTGCCGCAGAACAGTTTGCGGCGTTCAGCCCGCGGAGGTTGAGACCGGAGCTGCCTCGGCTGCTCATGCAGTCGACGGCCACGCCGGCTGAACCGTCGAGGTAAACTCCAAGGCCGATGAGACCCTCGCCTTCGGTGCTGACGGTCAGCTTGTTGGTATTCGCTTCGAGAAGTACTTCCTGAGGTCGGGGCGAAGGAAGAAGACGGGTCGACACCGACGCGCCGTCGGCCGCCGTGAGAGTCACCGAGCAGGTGTCGCGGGCTATGGCCACAAAGCGCGAACGCTCCCACGACGCTGTCCCCGCATAGTCCGAGCTGCCTTTGTAGGTAGCCGTTGCAGTCGGTGCAGCCACGGCATATTCGCCTGATATAAAGCGCACTGAGTCGTTGCGTGGCATATTCAGTATATTGAAGGTCTCCCAACCTTCGCCACCTGCGCGCACACTCCGGCGGAATCCGGCCATCGACGAATGCATAGGCACATATCCCACTCCGCAGCCACCGTAGCGCTCCTGAAGGAGGTTGCGGAGGTCCTGGGTGAAGATGTCGCCCTCGATGAAAGAGTCGCCGACAACACCGATGCGCACCGTCCGGTTGGCGGCCTGGGCCAAGGCGGCTTTGAGTTTACCAAGAGGCTCGCCCCCGGTGTAACATTCGACCACCACATGGCCGTTGACCACCGGCGCTTCCTCAAAGGGAGGAATCCACGCCACAGTATCGTCGGAGGCCGAGTCGGCCACAGCCACACTGCCTGCTCCGGAGCCTGCGGCACCTTCGGCGGCAGCTTGCGCCGAAGCTATAAGTTCTTCAAGTTCGGGGTCTACGATAGGCGATGCCGCTACGGCCGCCGTGCTTTTGTCCGAGGGGAAGAGGTCGCCCAAAAGGTTGAAATCCTTCAGCCGGTTGCCGGTCAGGTCGCCCCAGGGCAGAGCCGAGGCGCCAAGCAGCAGCACAAAGGCCGTGGCAAGAAGGATGAAGGTGTGTCGTGAGGAGGAATCGTTCATAATAGATTATGTGCTTGCTGTTTGCAGAAGCTGCACCAGAGGCGAGGCCTTAGCGGCAGTCTCGTCCCATTCCGCAACGGCCTCCGAGTCGGCCGTGATACCGCTGCCGGTGTAGACGCACCAGTTTTTGAAGTTCATGTGGGCGCATCGTATCAGGCCGTAGGTGAGGTTGCGTCGCACGTCGGCAATGTTGATCAAACCGGCGTAGAAATAGCGGTGAGCCGGCTCCAGGAGGTGTATTTCGTCGATTGCCTCGCGCCGGGGGTAGCCCGCCAGGGCCGGTGTGGGCTGTATAGCCTCCACGAGTGCGTCGAAGCCTTCGCGGGAGTAATTTTGGAGATATTCGGAGTTGAAGCGCGTGCAGAGGTGCTTCACTGCGGCGGCCTCGAGCTCAGCGCGTTCGCCGCGGCTGAAGGCTATGCCGGAGCGACCCAGCCGACGCTCCATATAGTCGGCCACTATCCCGTGCTCGGCGATATTTTTTTCGCTCCAGGGCTCTGCGGCATCGCGTGGCATGGTTCCGGCCAGTGCCATTGTGCTGAGGCAACCCCGGTCGGTGCGCTCCATGATCAGCTCCGGCGTTGAGCCCATCCACATCCCCGTGGCAGGATGCCAAAAGAGGTATGTCAGGGCCGTCGACGACGCTATTGTGCTGAAATAACTCTCGATGAGGCGACACATGCCGTAGATGCCGAGTTCCTTGAAGGATCCGCAGACGGTGCGGGCGAGTACCGTCTTGCCCCCGCGCTGGCGGAGGCGACGCACTGTCCAGTCGACCATTCGGGTATAAACCTGATAGTCGGTCGACTGCGAGCAGACCTGCATCGGCGGCACATCGAGGGTGATTTGGGCCGACAGGTCAAGCCAAGTATGGCTCAGCCATGGTTTTACGCGCAGCCGCATGGCGTGTTCGCCGGGATTCTCGCCTTCGGCTCTGAAAACTATATAGCTGTCGCTGAAGCCGTCGCGTGCCGGCATGCGCACTACCCCGAAGGGCGTGCCTTCGGAAATCAGGCGGTGAATTTCGTCGGCAAGATGCCCGAAGTCTTCGGGCCGGTAAAAGGTGTGCATCAGAGTCCCTCCTCCGCCGTTCCGATAAGATCGAACTCATCGGCTCCGGTGATTCTAACATTATATATATGGCCCGGCTGCAATGCGCTTTGGGAGTGCACAGTCACCACACAGTCGACTTCCGGCGAGTCGAACTCGGTGCGGCCCAACCACACTCCCCCGCTCTCTTCGTCGATAATAACGCGCTGAGTGGTACCGATTTTGGCCTCGGCGCAGGCGCAAGTGATGTCGTGCTGGGCCTCCATAAGCCGGTCGAGGCGTTGCTGCTTGACCTCTTCGGGGATATTGTCCTGATAGTGCTTCTCGGCGTAAGTGGCCTCCTCCTCGCAGTAGGCAAAGGCTCCCATACGCTCGAAGCGCTGCTCGCGCACAAAGTCCAGCAGGCGCTCGAAGGCCGCTTCGTCCTCGCCGGGGAAGCCCGTCATCAGCGTGGTGCGGATGTGGATGCCCGGCACTTCGCGGCGTATGCGGGCCAGCAGCTCGCGGGTGGCGTCGGCGTCGATATGGCGCCGCATGTTGGCCAGCACACCGTTGTCGATGTGCTGCAGGGCTATGTCGAGATATTTGCACACGTTCGGGCGCGAGGCCATCACGGGCAGTATGTCGTAGGGAAAATCGGCCGGATAGGCGTAGTGCAGTCGCAGCATCTCCACACCGGGAATGTCCGAAAGGGCCTCGATGAGGGCAGCAAGCTGCGAGCGGCCGCTGCCGGCAAGGTCGGTGCCGTAGGCGCTCAAGTCCTGCGCGATGATGTTGAACTCGCGCACTCCGCGGGCCACAAGGTCCTCCACTTCCTCAACAATCTCCGCTATCGGGCGCGAGTGGTGACGACCCGTAATAAGAGGTATAGCGCAGAAGGCGCAGAACCGGTTGCAGCCCTCCGAAATCTTCACGTAGGCATGGTGAGGAGCCGTCGATAGCTCGCGTTCCCAGCTTTTAAGCGGTTTTGGAGCCGGCGCAAGCACTTCGACCAGGGCATCCCAGTCGAACTTGCCGCATATGCCGTCGAGTTCGGGCATTTCCTGAGCCAGCTCGGCGCGGTAGCGCTCGCCCAGACAACCCATTGCGTATACTCCGCGCACCCGACCTTCTTCTTTGAGCGCGATGGCGTTGAGCAGCATCTGCACGCTTTCTTCCTTGGCGTCGCCGATGAAGCCGCAGGTATTGACCACCACATCGGCGCCGTCGACATCGTCGGTGTCGAAATCGACCTCCAGCCCCGATGCCCCAAGACGGGCCGCAAGGCGCTCGCTGTCCACAAGATTCTTGGAACAGCCCATGCTGACAATAACTACGCGACGGCTCATTTGCGATTGCCGAAGAGGGACTCTACGAAGGCGCTCTTGTCGAAAATCTGAAGGTCGTCGATGCCTTCGCCCAGACCTATGTACTTCACCGGAATACGGAACTGGTCGCTGATGCCGATTACAACACCCCCGCGGGCCGTGCCGTCGAGCTTAGTTACGGCAAGGTCGGTCACATGGGTGGCCGCCGAGAACTGGCGGGCCTGCTCGAAGGCGTTCTGTCCGGTAGAGCCGTCGAGCACCAGAAGTACTTCGTGTGGTGCGTCGGGCACCACCTTCTTCATAGTGCGCTCTATCTTGGAGAGCTCGTCCATAAGCCCCTTCTTGTTGTGAAGTCGGCCGGCAGTGTCGATAATAACCACGTCGGCGCCGTTGGCCTTTGCCGACGACAGAGTGTCGAAGGCCACGGCAGCGGCATCCGAACCCAGCTGCTGCTTCACCACGGGCACACCGGCGCGCCGTCCCCACTCGTCGAGCTGCTCGATGGCGGCGGCGCGGAAGGTGTCGGCGGCGCCGAGCATCACCGACAGCCCGGCCTTGGAGTAGAGATGAGCCAGCTTGCCGATGGTGGTGGTCTTGCCTACACCGTTGACGCCCACTACCATGATGACATAGGGCGTGCTCACTTCCCGGGGCGTGCGGGTGTCCTTCTCCATCAGCAGAGCCGTTATTTCCTCGCAGAGCAGACGGTGGAGCTCGTCCATATCGACGTATTTGTCGCGTGCGGCGCGCTCCTTGATGCGGTCGATGATTTTAACGGTGGTTTCGGCACCGATGTCGCTGGTGATGAAAATCTCCTCCAACTCGTCCAGAAAGTCATCGTCGACGGTGCGCCGTCCGGTGATGGCGCGCCGCAACTTGCTGAATACTCCCTCTTTGGTCTTTTGGAGACCGCGGTCGAGTGTCTGCCGGTCCTGCTGCTGTTGTTGTTGCTGCTGCTCGGGAGTTACGTTCTTTTTCTTGCCGAAGATGTTGAAGAAACCCATTGGATTGCTTTATTGATTGACTGTTGTTGCCGCCCGAACTCAACGGGAGTTCGCTTGAGCACTGCAAAGTTAGCAATTTTTTTTGTAATACCGGCTAACAATACGGAAGGAGCGACTGCACAAGCCGCTCCTTCCGCTAAAAAGTGAGGTTAAATGCTATCAGGCAACGAAGCCGAAAAGATGTGCGTTGATGCACATATTGGTAAGCCAGATCCACAGCGGGCAGAAGCCGATGAAGAGAATTACCGAAAGGGTCAGCGACGAGGTGCCGGTAGCTACGTAAGTATCGTACTCGTCGGCGATGATAATGCCCGAGAAGGCCGGAGGAAGTGCGGCGGCAACCACAAGCATCTTGAGGTTCAGCGGGTCCATGTGGAACACAAGACCGAGGATAAGAATCACTGCGGGCATCATCACCATCTTGAGGATGGAACCTAACACAGCCTGCCAGTTGATGGTTATCTTAATGGCAGCCAGGGTGATACCGGCCGAGAACACGGCCATGGAGGCATTGGCTTTGGCGATAAGGTCGAACGACGGGCTCAGGTATGCCGGCCAGGGTATGCCGACCACTACCCAAACCACGGCCAGGATAGGAGCCCACGCAACGGGCTGCTCCAAGGCATGGAGCACCGGCAGCCACGCGCTCTGCTTCTTGGTCGAACCGGGATTCTGCTTCTCCAGAGAGGCGTTCATCAGCGAAAGACCCACAGGAATACCGATGGCGTTGACCACGATACCCACAATGGCCACCACAAGAGCCACGCTCGGAGAAGTGCCGAAGATAGGCTCCAGAACGGCGAAGCCGAGGAAGCCGATGGTAGGAGAACCGCTGATAAGTGCGCTCACGGCGGCATCGGCGCCCGTATTCTTCTTGAACAGGCGGAATACAAAGTAAACTATCATGAAGCACGCCATAATGCCCACCGTCGAGATGATGGTGAGCTTGATGTCCTTCACAAGGTCTTCACGGCTTGCCTGCACGATGGAGACAAACAGTGCGGCGGGGAGGGCGTAGTCCAGCACCACCTTGTTGAATTTCTTGGCATCGGCGCCGGAGAATATCCCTTTCTTGCCCGAAATGTAGCCGGCCAGCATCACGACGATGATAGGCACTATGGCGTACAGTATGACATGCGAAATATTCATAGTAAATCAGTTGAAAGTGTTATTGTGTCGGGTTGAAGACCCGGGGAAGTCGGCGGAGGCTTCCCCGGGCGAAGAGGGTCAGACGGTGTAGTCGATCAGCGGGGTCGGGTTGAGGTAGCCGATGTGGCCGCTCTCCTTGCCGGCGTCCGCAGCAAGCTGTACGTCGATAATAGCCGGAGCCTTCGAGGCGATGGCCTCGGTGAGCGCCTTGGTGAGCTCTTCCGGCGTGGTGACATAGTAGTTGGCGGCTCCGAAGACTTCGCCCATCTTGTCGTAGCGCGCGGCAAGGTCCAGGGTGGTCGGTGCGGGGTCGTGCTCGATGGCCGGGTCGGTGCTGGGATTGACGCCGATGTTGTTGTAGATGCCGCCGTTGTTGAATATCACAACGGTAACGGGCAGCTTGAAGCGGCATATGGTGGCAAAGTCCATGCCGGAGAAGCCGAAGGCGCTGTCGCCTTCGATGGCCACCACGCTCTTGCCGGTGCTCACTGCAGCACCTACGGCCGAACCCATGCCCATGCCCATGATGGCCCAAGTGGCGCAGTCGACGCGATGGCGAGGCAGGCTCATGTCGATGGCGTCGCGGGTGTCGTCGAGGGTATTGGCGCCCTCATTGATGAGAATGACGTCCGGATTGGCCTCTATGACGGGCTTGACGGCGCTCAGCGCGCTCCAGTGGTTCATAGGCTGAACCGTGGAGGCATCCTTGAGGCGAGTTTGGAACTTGACGTTCTTTGCGGCGCTTTCGACCTGCAGCGACTTCACCCAGTCGGGGTCGGCGCTCATGGTCTTGCCTTTGAGACCGGCAAGAAGTGCGTCCAGACCCAGCGAAAGGTCGCCCACAACGGGAGCGGCGATGGGCACGTTGACGTCGATTTCCTGCGGCTCAACGTCGAGCTGCACGAATTTCATCTCAGGGTTCCACTTGCCGCGGCCGAACGACAGCATCCAGTTCAGGCGGGCGCCCAGAATGAGTACCACATCGGCCTTCTCCATAATGGTCGAACGGCACGACAGAGCGCTCAGAGGCCCGTTGTCGGGCAGTATGCCCTTTGCCATGCTCATGGGCAGATAGGGAATGTTGTAGGTATCGACCAAGGTCTTGATTTTGTCTTCAACCTTGGCGTAGGCGGCTCCCTTGCCCAGCAGAATGGCCGGACGCTTGGCCGAAGTGAGAACCTCGACGGCACGGGCGATGCTGTCGGCGTTGGGAGCAACGGCGCTGCGAAGGTCGACCGGCTCGTAGAAGAGCTTCTCGGCCTCGTCGGCATCCATTATTTCAGCCAGAGCCGGGGTGGTCATGTCGATGTAGACACCGCCGGGACGACCGCTGACGGCTGCGCGGTAGGCGCGGGCCACGGCGCCGGGTATATCCTTGGCGTGGCTGCAGCGGAAGGCCGCCTTGACCAGCGGGCGAGCCGTATTGAGCTGGTCGAGCTCTTCGTAGGTGCCCATCTTCATGTCTACCATGGTGGGATCGGTGGCACCCGAAATCTGTATCATCGGGTAGCAGTTCACCGTGGCGTTTGCCGTCGCCGTCAAGCCGTTCATAAAGCCCAGCGACGACACCGTCAGCAGCACGCCCGGCGTACCGGTGAGATAGCCATGGGTGGCGGCGGCCATACCGGCCTGCTGCTCAAAGCGGAAGCCTACGAATTTTACGCCGACCTTCTGCATAGCGTAAGCCGTTTCGGTAACGGGAATGCCCACAAGGCCGTAGACCGTGTCGAGTCCGAGGCGGTGCAGAGCCTGTGCGAGTATATACATGCCCGTCACCTGCTGAGGGAACTTAGGAGCGGGAGTAGTTGTCATATTTCTTCTTTTATGGGATGAATGAATATGAGAAAATGAGTTCAATGTCAATTTGCGCGAACTGCCGTTTTTGACAATCCGGCAAATTGACATTTCCTCAGTTTCTTTTTTTACTTCTTGGCTGCCACGGGAGCGGTGGTGCCGTTAGCGGCGAACGATGCAATCTGCTCGTCGGTGTAGCCCAGGCTCTTGAGCACCTCGGTGGTGTTACCGCCCAGGTCGGGGCACGGGCCGTAGGTAGGCTGGAAGTTGCTCATGGTGAACGGGCAGCCCACGGTGACGAACTCGCCGATTTCGCCGCCCTGGTTGATGCGGACCAGCGTATTGCCGTCGTAGAGACTCTCGTCGGTCATGATTTCCTTGGTGCTCAGCACGGGGCCTACAGGCACACCGGCTTTGCCGAGGATTTCGGTAACCTCGTATTTGGTCTTGTCGGCCGTCCAGGCACCGATGCGGGCCCAGATTTCCTCTTTGTGGCGGTCGCGGGCATCTGCCGTGTTGAAGTCAGGGTTGGTAAGCCAGTCTTCGAAGCCGAAAGCCTTGCAAGCCAGCTCGAAGTCCTTTGCGCCGCGCTGAAGGATGATGTAGACGTAGTTGTTGGCGTCCAGCTCGCTGTCGAGTCCACCGGCCGGTTTGCACTTGTAGGTCCAACCGAGCACGCCGGAGCCTTCGATATTGCCTGCGCGGGGCACGCAGTCGCCGAACTTGCCGTTGGGGTACTGCGGGAACTGGGTCAGGTAACCGATTTTGTCCAGTGTGAGCTGGTCGCGAGTCTTGATGCGGCAGAGGTTCAGGCACGCATTGTGCATCGACTGGTAGACGTAGCAGCCTTCGCCGGTGATGTGGCGCTGCTCAAGGGCGGCCAGGATGCCGATGGTAAGGTGCATACCCGTGTTGGAGTCGCCGAGGGCGGCGCCGCTCTGGGTAGGCATGTTGTACTGGCCTTCATACCAGCCGGTGGAGGTTGCGGCGGCTGCCGTTACCTGAGCCACAGGTTCGTAGGCCTTAAGATTGGCGTACTTGCTCGATACCGGGAAACCTTTGATGGTGCCGTAGATGCATCGCGGATTGAGCTGATGAACTACCTCCCACGAGAAGCCGAGCTTGTCCATGGCGCCCGGGTGGAGGTTTTCGATGAAGATATCGCACTCCTTAATCAGCTTGGTGAGAATCTCCTTGCCGTCGGGGGTCTTGGCGTCCAGGGCCAGCGACTTCTTGTCGGAGTTCAGCTGAAGGAAGTAGTAACTGGGAAGGTCAGGATTGAACTGAAGTTCTTTGCGCGTTGCGTCGCCCACGCCGGGACGTTCGATTTTGATTACGTCGGCGCCGAGCCACGCCAGCATTTGAGTACAGGAAGGGCCGGACTGCACTTCGGTGAAGTCCACCACTTTGATGCCTTGCAGAGGAGCTGTGTTCATTTCTTATGAATTTAGGTTATGCTATGTTATGTAATTCCGTGATTGGAGAGTGGCGCACCTTGCGCCTTATGCAAATAAAACGCTTCCGGCCACGAATTGTTTAAAATGCGCAACCGGCCTCCCGGAATTGGAAGGCCGGTTTGCAACTTGAATCCGGCTTAGGTCTGTGTCGTTGTGCGACAAAATCTGAATTGTTGAGACTATACTTGAATATTAGCGGAAAGATCTGTCTTTTTTACCTTGAATTGTAGCCTGTGCCGCTCCGGTGGAGCGGTCGGTATTTCTTTTTCTTGAATTTTGGTTTTGAGGTTGGTGCGAGGGCAACTCCAAAGCCCTGTGAAGCGCGGCTCAGTCCTGAGCGAACCGATAGTCGGCGAAGCGTTCCTGAAGGCGCTTGCGGGCAAAGAAGATGCGGCTCTTGACGGTGCCCAGCGGAAGACCCATGTGCTCGGCGATCTCGCTGTACTTGTAGCCCGAAACGTGCATGCTGAACGGTATGCGGTAGTCCGAGGGGAACTCGTTGATGGCGGCGGTGATTTCGCTGGCGCCGTAGCTGTCCTCGGGGCTTTCGATGCCGCTGTCCTGGCTCAGGTTGAGGTGGTAGAGGTTGTCGGTGGTGTCGACCACGGTGGCTGCGCGTACGCCGCGACGGTAGTTGTTGATGAACAGGTTGCGCATGATGGTGAACACCCAGCCCTTGAAGTTGGTGTTGTCCGTGTACTTCTCTTCGTTGTCCAGCGCCTTGAGGGTGGTGTCCTGAAGAAGGTCGTATGCGTCGTCGCGGTTGTTGGTCAGCATGTAAGCGAAGTTGAGCATGTTGGCCTGAAGGCTCATCAGATTAGATTGAAATTTTGCGCTTGCCATAGTGGTGAAATTTTTGGAGTTTTTTTTGTTTTTGGTGATCTCGAAAGGCCCTTATGTCCTTCCGACGGTTCAAAATTACAGCGCTTTTCACCAATGTCAAGTTTTTTAATGTTAAAAAGTGTTTCATCGCAAAAACACCCCTAAAATAACCCGTAAATATATTGTATGTCAGCCGTTTAAAATCTGATAGAATTTGTTACAAAATTGTTACATACTTGTAATGTCATTGTTTTGTAACACAAATGCACACACTTTGCACCCGACCCGCGCCGAGGCGGCAGCGCCGCCTTATTTTATGCTAACCGGAGTCATCCGGCGGCTTGGTTTAGCCGAACAAAGTGTATCCTAACGGGATACCATTTTTCATGCGCAAATTGCACCGATGGTATGGCGGCACGGAGCGGCATCCCGTTGGGATGCAAATTTTGGGTTGTGTTTTTTTCCTCCGGATGAATCCGGAGGCTAACATAAAGCGGGGCGGCTTTGCCGCCCTATCGGTGCATTGCGAACGTGGATGCACCCCTGTGGCTTGCCGCCCTAAGGGGAATTTGGAGCATAAACATAGCAATGGCCATACTCGTCGTGGAATATGGCCATTGCTATGTTGTCAGAGGGATTCGGTGGCGTGGTATTCAACCAGACCGGGCATTGAATTGCGAATGACTTTGGAGATGGAGACGCCGAAGTCTTTTGCAGCGCGGTCGAGGATGGTGCGGTAGGTTGTCGCCGTCGACCCCACGAAGCAAAGCGGCTGAGAGCGGTAGTCGTAGAAGGCGATGTTGCGCGTGAAGAAGTTCATGAACGCACTGTATATCAATCGGTAGACGTACGGATCGTCGAGGTGCTCGGCCAGGAAGCTGCTGTAGTGCGACAGGGTTCGGGAAGGCAGTGCGTTGGTGTAGACATCGTCCATCAGCACATTTGCCGACACGGAAAATTTTTCGAAAAATGCCTGTGTGAGCGATGCGGGGGCTATGCCTTTGAGCATATCGGCAATCATTAGCTTGCCCAGGTATGCGCCGGAGCCTTCGTCGCCGAGAATGTATCCAAGCGGGGGCACGGTTCGGACAATCTCGCTGCCGTTGTAGAGGCAGGAGTTCGAGCCGGTGCCGAGAATGCAGGCCAGACCCGAGGAGCGCACCAGCAGACCGCGGGCGGCTCCGAGGAGGTCGCTTTCGACCGTTACGGGAGTTTTGAACTGCGCCACCAGCGACGACTCTATTATCTTCTTCTTCTCAATGTTCGAGCACCCTGCGCCGTAGAAGTATACGTGGCTCCAGCGCTTGCGGAAGAAAGCTTCCGGCAGCTCAAGGCGTATGCTGTGGCTGATTTCGCGGCGGCTCTGAAAGAAGGGATTCAGACCCATGGTGTAGGCGTGCTCAACAACGTGAGCGCCGTCGACAAGAGCCCATTCGGTGCGTGTGCTTGAGCTTTCTCCAATAATTTTCATCGGCGGTCGATTTGCTCGAGAAGGGTGCGCACGGCCTGTTCAAGCTGACGGTCGATGCCGGCGGCCACTTCTTCAGGTGTGTTTTCTACCTTTACGTCGGGCTCCAGCTGCTGGTTCTCCAGGATGGTGCCGTCGGCAAGGCGGTAAGCAATCACGGGAACGCCGTAGATCAGCGAGGGATCCTGCATGGTAATCCAGTTCACGGAGCTCATCGTGCCGGGCACGGGCATTCCGACAAGCTTGCCGATTCCGACGTGGGAGTATACCCAGGGCGTGCCGTGGGCGTTGGAGTAGCACGCTTCGCTCATGAGCATCACGGAGGGCTTGTTCCAACGGCGCGAAGGCATGTCGCAGCTCTTGGTGCCGCGAATCTCCTGGGTGAAATACTTCTTGCCCGAGAGGAGCACCTCAATGTCTTCGTGGAGTCGGCCGCCGCCGTTCCAGCGAATGTCGACAACGACGCCTTCGCGATCGTTATACTTGCCCAACAGTGCGGAATAGGCCTGGCGGAAGTTGTCGTCGTCCATGCCGTCGAGATGCACGTAGCCAAGGCGACCGTGGCTGAGAGAATCGACGGCAGCGGCGTTGCGGTCGACCCAACGCTTGTAGAGCAGCGTGTTCCGGCGACCGGAGGAGATGGGTTTTACGGCAATCTGGCGGGTTGCGCCTCCCGACTTCACGTCGATGAGGGTTCGACGGCCGGCAGCCTCGTTGAGGAGGGTCTCTATGGGGCGCTCGGTGGTGATTTCCACGCCGTTGACGGCGGTGACAATGTCGCCGGGCACCACGGCGGGGCTAAGCCCGTAGAGCGGTCCCTGGGGAAGCACTTCGGCAATCTTGAGGCCCGGGCCGGTGTAGGTCATGTCGTAGAGCACGCCCAGATTGGCCGTGTTGTCGTTGACCCGCTGGTCGGAGGAGCCGCGGTAGCGGCCGCCGGTGTGGCTCACGTTGAGCTCGCCGAGCCATTCGGAGAGGAGTTCGGCGAAGTCGTAGTTATTGGCGATATGGGGCAGGAAGCGGCGGTAGTCGTTGCTCAGGCCGGTCCAGTCGACGCCGCCCATGTCGGCCAGCAGGAAGCGCTCGCGCACCTCGCGCTCGGCGTTGTCGAACATGAATCGGCGCTCGGCGTCGTGGTCGATTCGCTTTGTGGCGCGATAGGATATGTTCTTGCCCTTGAGGGTCTGGAGCGAGTTGCCGAAGATGAAGATTTCCTTGCCGTCGGGAGTAACCTCGAAGGCGGCGGAGGAGTCGGAGAGGCGTTTTTTGAGGTTGAGGTCGAGGTCGTCCATATCCATCTCCCAGAGGAAGGAGCCGTCGTCGGCTTCGGAGATGAAGTAGAGGGTTTCGCCGTCGGCGTCGACCACGGCGTCGTGGAGGTCGGTCGAGAAGGGGGTCAGGCGGCGCTGGCGGTCGTTGATGCCGTCGATTTCAACCACGATGTCGCCCTCGCGCTTGCTCTTGATGCCGTCGGCCTCGGCGAGTTCGCGGTCTTCCTTGGAGCGACGCCAGTTGTCGAGGGCGGCCTGGTTCATGAACACTATCATCACGTCGGTCTGCGAGCCCCACGATGCATGGTTGCGCATGCCGTAGCGCTCGGAGATAAAGGTAATTGCATTGCCGTCCATAGCCCAGCGGGGGTTGGAGTCGAAGTAGCCGCTCTGAGTGATGTTGGTCAAGGTGCCGTCGGCAACGTTGATGATGGCAACATCGGTGTAGGGGTCGCGGCCGTCGGTAATCTCGAGGGCTATCCACTTGGAGTCGGGGCTCCAGGTGTAGTAGAAGCCGCCATTGCGGTGAAGGTATGTCGAGCCGTCGGTGAGCTTGCGCACCTTGCCGGAGTCCATATCCTTGACGGCCAAAATATTGCGGTCGAGGATAAAGGCAAGCTGCTTGCCGTCGGGACTCATTTGAGCGTAGGTGCGCTCGTGGTTGTCGGTGTTGAAAAGGCGTTCGGTGTTGATCACCGTGGCGTGCGTAAGGTCGTTTTCCGAGCCTCGGCGCGCGGGTGTGGCGCGGTAGATGTTGTAGCGGCCGTCGCGCTCGGAGGTAAAAATCAGAGTGCTGTCGTTAGCCCACGACACCTGGCTTTCGGCCTCGGGGGTGTCGGTGACCTGCTTGGTGGTCGAATACTCCACGGAGGTCACGTAGACGTCGCCGCGCGAAACGAAGGCCACATTCTTGCCGTTGGGGCTCACAGTGGCTCCCCGCACGCCGCGAGTAGTGGTTTTGGTTTCGATATCTTCGGGATAATCGGCTGCTATGCTTACTCTTACTTTGGCGGGACGGCGGGCGCCGGGCGCCAGAGTGTAGAGCTCGCCGTCGTAGGTGAAGGCAAGGGTGCCGTTGGCCGCACGCGACAGGAAGCGCACCGGGTGACGGTTGAAATTGGTCACCGCCACGGCCGCTTCGGGATTGGAGAGAGGCGCGCGGTACACGTTGAGACTGCGCTGCGGGGCGCGCTCGGCGAGGAACCAGATAGTGTCGGCGTTGACAACCGGGTCGAGGTCTTCGCCGGCGGCATCGACAAGCTTCTGATGATGACCCGTGGAGGGTGTGTAGCGCCAGATATCGCGCGTCACCGAAGATGTGTGGTGCTTGCGCCAGGTGTCTTCAAAGCCCTTGACGTCGTTGTAGACAAAACTGCGGCCGTCGGGCGCCCACGATATTGCGCGGGCCGGAGTGGCCAACACCTGGCGGGGCGAACCCGTGCCGTCGGCATTGACGGCGTAGACCTCTGTGAGGCGAGCCGTGGGATACTGTATGCTCGAGGCGGGATCCTGCACGGCGGCGGAATACCACACCTCGCGGCCGTCGGGGCTGAAGGCCTCGGGAGTTTCGCCGGCCGAGTTGAAGGTAAGGCGCTTCCAGGCGGAGGCGCTGCCGTCGGAGGGCACGGTGAAGACGTCGAAGTTGCCGTTTACATCGCTTGCAAAGGCTATGGTGCGACCATCGGGACTCCAGATGGGAGACGTTTCGTAGGATGACTGGGACGTTAGACGCGTGGCGGCGCCACCGCCAACCGGAACGGTGAAAATATCTCCCTTGTAAGTAAAGGCGATACGGGAGCCGTCGGGCGAAATCTTGGCGTCGCGCAGCCAAAGGGGAGCAGTGTCGGTAGGGGCGGCGAATGCCGTGGTAGCCACAGCCGCCAGAATGGGCACTAATATCTTTTTCATTTGCAAGACAATGGGTTATTCGTTTGGCGCACACCGCCGGGAGAGGGAGCGGCAAGCAGTGAGCAAATTTAACAAAACTTTTCCAAACCCCAAAAATAAAAAGCAATTTATTGGAAACAGCGAGCAGCGGAAAGCTCAGCGGAAAGCTCACAAATAGCGAGCAGGCCGCCCAAGGACGGGGAAATCATACCTATGAATTAATTCGCAGACCTTAACGCCAAAAAGGGCGGCAAGACAAACAAGGGCGGCAAGAGTCATTATTGTAAAAAAAATCCCAAAGAACGATTAACGTAAAAAAGTCAGCATCGCCTGGCCGGCGGGGATTGCAAATCCCCGCTCCATAACGTTTGCGGAACCTTTCGCACTTAGGCGGCTTGCGAGGTGGAATCTCGCCGTTCTTGAGGCTCTATTTTGTCTCTCGGGAACTGCGCCAAAAAAGGCGGCTGCCGGAGTGGCAACCGCCTTTTATGAGTTTTGCCTTGGAGGTAATTATGCCTCGGCGGGCTTCACGTTGATGAACTTGCGACCGTTGCGTCCTTCGGAGAACTCTACGGTGCCGCTCACCAGAGCGTAGAGGGTGTGGTCTTTGCCGATGCCCACGTTCAGACCGGGATGGTGAACGGTGCCGCGCTGACGCTTGAGGATGTTGCCGGCTTTGGCGAACTGGCCGCCGAAGATTTTGACTCCGAGTCGTTTGCTTTCGGACTCACGGCCGTTCTTGGAACTGCCGACGCCTTTTTTATGTGCCATGGTGCTTGTGGATTTTTACGCAGAAGCGGAATGGGTTCAACAGAAGGTTAATTAGGCCACGATGTCTTTGATGACGATCTTGGTGAAGCACTGACGGTGGCCGTTTTTGCGACGGTAGCCTTTGCGGCGTTTTTTCTTGAAGACGATTACTTTGTCGCCCTTGACGAGGGATTTCTCCACGGTGCAGACAACCTTAGCGCCTTCTACGGTGGGGGTGCCCACTACTACTTCGCCGTCTTTGTCGGCCAGAAGTACTTTGTCGAATTCAACGGTTGCGCCGTCTTCTACTTTTTCGCCCAGGTAGTGCACATACAGAAAGCGGTCTTTCTCTGCCTTGAACTGCTGGCCCTGGATTTCTACTATTACGTACATTTAATTATGTAATAATTGGTTAAGCCGCTGAGGCGAAGTGCATTGCAACTCAATGCGCCTTTCTTTACCGAGCCTATTGCGGATTTTCAGCCCACAAAATTACAAAAAAAATTTCTTCCGGCAATATAAATCGGTGATTTTTTGCTCATCAGCGCTTTTTTTGTATTTTTGCGGCATGCTAAAGGCTTTGTTCCGCGAATTCACAAACATCTTTCTGCCACGGCTTTGCGCGGGGTGCGACAAACCGCTCGCCTTCGACGAGGAGTATGTCTGTCTTGGCTGCCTGCTGCGGCTGGTGCCGGTGTCGCGGACGGACTGCGAGAAGGTGCTCCTGCCGGTGCTCGACCGTCTGGAGTGCGAGCCGGGGCCGGTGGCGTCGTGGTTGCGCTACCGCCCCAACGATGTCGGCTCCGAAATAATCAAGGCCATCAAATACCGGCGTCGTGCGCGAATGGGCACTCAGTTGGGGCGGATGTTTGCCCGGGAACTGCTTGCCAGACCGGAGTACAACGACGGCACCTCGCCGGCGCCGTCTTCCATCGACGTCCTCCTGCCCATTCCCCTACACTGGACCAAAGAGGTGCGCCGAGGCTACAACCAGACATTCCGTATCGCCTTGGGCATCGCCGAGGTGCTCGGGGCGCAGGTGGCACACAATCTGGTGGCCTCGCGCCCGCATGCCACCCAGACGCGCCGAACCCACGCCGAGCGCGCCGAGAACGTGCGCGGCATCTTCGCCGTGGAATTTCCCCACGAGCTGGACGGCCTCAACGTGGCCCTGGTCGACGATGTGGTAACAACGGGTGCTACCATGACCGAAGCCGTGCTCGCCTTAGCGCGCTCCGGGGCCAGGCCGGCCTCCGTGGGCGTGCTCAGTCTGGGCTTGGCAAATGGTTAATTTTGCGTAACTTTGCAGTCCGAAACTCATTCGAACTGTCTTTGTCATGTGGATTGTTTTGGCTTTATGCTCTGCCTTAGGGCTTGGTTTCTACGACATTATGAAAAAGATTTCGGTGCGTGGCAACAACGTGCCGATTGTGCTTTGGTTCAATACCCTCTTCGGCACCCTGCTTATGAGTCCTGTCTTCGTCGGGCTTGCCTCCGAAGGCAGCTGGGGTCTGGGCGACACTCTCGCGGGCCACGCCCTGATTATGGGCAAAGCCGTGATTGTGCTGAGCTCGTGGATATTGGGCTACTTCGCCATCAAGCACCTCCCCCTGACCATCCAGGGACCCATCAACGCCACCCGGCCGGTGATAGTGCTCGTGGGTGCCCTGCTCGTCTTCGGCGAGCGCCTAAACTGGATGCAATGGGCGGGTGTGCTCATCGGTTTCGCTTCGCTTTTCATGATTAGCCGGATAGGCTCGAAAGAAGGATTTGCCTTTCGAAGCAGCCTGTGGCTATGGCTCTGCGTGGGCGCTACCCTGCTCGGCGCCGTCAGCGCCCTCTACGATAAATTCCTGATGCTGCGCTTCGAACCCCTCGAAGTGCAGGCTTGGTATTCGCTCTACCAACTCGTGCTGATGAGCGCCGTGGCCTTCGTGCTCACGCGCGGAGCCGCCGGCGCCACGCCCTTCCGCTGGCGTTGGGCAATAGCGGGCATCTCGCTCTTTCTGACGGCTGCCGACCTGTGCTACTTCTATGCCCTGTCGCTGCCCGGCTCGATGATTGCCGTGGTGTCGATGATACGCCGTGGAAGCGTTCTGGTGAGCTTCTTCTTCGGCGTGGTCGTCCTCCACGAGGGCCACGTCCGCAGCAAGCTCCTCGATCTGGCTCTCCTTATGGTATCACTCATCCTCCTGGTCATCGGAGCCAACCTCCCCGCCTAAGAGCCGGTCTCATAAGGAATGTTAACGTCCTGGGCGGCGATTTTTCGAGGGGATTTAGTCGCGGGCCGAAGGCGCAATGGGGTTCCATTGCAACTGAGGCGCGCGGCTAAAGCCACCGAAAAGGCGCCGAGGCGATGGTAACTTCCCGGCGGAGAGAGGTCTGTAGGATAGCTCAAAATCGATAGAACTCAAGTGTTTTTAACACTTAACGGACACTGAGAGCAATTCTATCTGTTTGATTCAATGAAAGTATTTCGAAAAATCGTCCGCGAGGAAAGTTACCATCGGTCTCGCAGCTGCACCCCAGGGCGTTAACATTCCTTATGAGACCGGCTCTTCCAAAAAAAGCGGGCCGAAGGTAGTTCGGTCCGCCGGGTCTATGTGTAAGAAAGCAAGGGGTGTCAGTAGTTCTGGGCTTTGCGCTGGAACCAGCCCTGGTCCATGCCGCAGACGGGGCAGCGCTTGGGGGCAGCCTTTGCGGTGATGGTGAAACCGCAGCGGCGGCACATCCATTCGACGGGCTCGGCCTGCTCGAACTCGGTTCCGGTTTCGAGACGCTCCAGAAGCTTGATATATCGGGCTTCGTGCATCTGCTCTACCTTTGCGATGAGCTTGTAGAGGTTAGCGATGTGGGGGAATCCTTCTTCGGTGGCCACCTTGGCGAAGTTTTCGTAGAGGTCGCCCCATTCCTCGCGTTCGCCGGCAGCGGCTTCGGCAAGATTGGTTTTGGTGTCGGCGACCACGCCGGCGGGATAAGCGGCGGTGATTTCAACGGTGCCGCCTTCGAGGAGCGAGAAGAACTGGCGGGCATGGCTGAGCTCCTGTTCGGCCGTTTCGAGGAAAACGGCTGCTATCTGTTCGTAACCTTCTTCCTGAGCTTTCTGTGCGAAGAGAGTGTAGCGGGAGCGGGCCTGGCTCTCACCGGCGAACGAAGCGAGCAGGTTGTGCTCGGTGCGGGTGCCCTTTATGCTTTTTGTTTCCATATCTTGAATTAGGGTTATGTGATTAGCTGTATATAAAACAACGGCGGCGGCCGCATGGTTCAATCGAAAAAACTGCCGCCTCCCCAATCGGAAGGCGGCAGAAGAGTGAGTTATGCAGTTACGTTATTGAGCCACGTTGAAGATTACGATGCGGTTCCAGTTGTTGACCTCGTAGGGCTGAACGTTGGAGCCTTCGGCTGCGATGGAGAGACGGTCGGGGTTGATGCCGTAGGTGTTGGTGAGGGTGTCGTAGACAGCCTGAGCGCGACGGCGGGAGAGGCCCATGTTGTAGTCGGAGGTGCCGGTGTCGGCGTCGGCGTAGCCAACGATGGCGACATTCTGGTCGGGGTTAGCCTTCATCCATTCGGAGATGTTGTAGACGTTGACCATTTCCTGGTCGGTGATACGGGCGCTGTTGAGAGAGAAGCGCACGGTAGCCATCAGAGGAGCGGCTTCGACAACAGTTTCCTGAGCAACCACTTCGGGGCAGGGAAGCTGAGCTTCGGCAGCGGCGAGGGCGGCGGCGGTAGTGGCCAGAGCGCCGCGGAGGTCGTTGACCTGATTGTTGAGGTTATCGATGTAGCCCAGGTAGTCGCAGGGATTGTAGGAGCGGTACTTGCGGCCGCCGAAGGTGATGGTGAAACCACCGTTGAGGGTAACGTTTACGTCGACAGGACGACCGTAGGCAACGTTGTTGAAGTTGTCGCCGTAGAACGAAGCGCGGGCTTCGGCGAAGAAGTCAACATACTTGCACAGGCGGAAGCGGGCCTGGATACCGGCCGACACGGGCAGAGTCCACGAATTGTGCTTCTTGTCGCCGGCGTGGTTGACGATGTTGGCGTCGTTGGGGCGATAGTGCCAGGTGTAAGTGCCGCCCAGACCTACGAAGGGAACCAGAGAGAACACGCGCTTTTCGTTTACGCCACCCAGGGAGTTGAACATATCCCACATGAAGTCGAGGTTGGCGCCTACGTAGTTGGCTTTGTGCTCGGTGCCGTTCATCAGCCAGTGGTACGGGCCGCCGTTGAAGGCCAGACGCCATCCCAGATACGGGCTGAACCATTTACCGAAGCCTACATTGTAGTTCACGGTGAGTTTGGAATGATGATGACCTTCGGCGTTGGTGCCGTCCAGGAAGGGGGCGTCAATGCCGGCGCCAATCTGGACGAACCAGTTGTCGTGCTTGGTAACGTAGTACTTGGTGTCGCAGGGCACTTCAGTAAGAACAGCGGTTTCTTCCACGACCACAGTTTCGTTCTGTGCACTTGCCAGAGCCGGGACCATCATTGCCGCGCAGGCAGCAGCGGTGAAGAGAACATTCTTTTTCATCTTTTTGGTTGAGTAGTTTTGTTAGACTTGTTTTTCTTAGTGATGGATGTGGTCCGGGGTGAGCCGTTGCAAACGTGGATGCTCCGCGGCTTTCCACCGGGTTTTGATTATCTAACAAGGCACTTTTAAAATTTGTTCACAACCCGGCCGCCCGTTTGTCAGCTTTTTTGCGTAACTTTGCTGAACAAAGGCACCTTCGGCAATCGAAAATGAGCTCTTTCTACCGATATAACCCCGTCACCGAGCAGTACGAGAGGGTCTACCCCTCCCGGAGCCGGCGTATTGTCATGGCCGTGCAGCGCTGGGCGATGACGGCGGTGCTGGCCGTCGCGCTTATGGGCGTGCTATATTGGTTCGTGGAGCTTCCCCGCGAAAGCAACCTCCGCGCCCAGAACGAGCGCCTCAAAGCACGCGTCGAGCTGCTCGACCGGCGCGCCGACGTGGCCATTTCGGTCATGGAGGAGCTCGCCGAGCGCGACAACAACTTCTACCGCGTGCTAATGGGCGCCGAGCCCGTCTCTACGGCCTCCCGCTATGCCGGCCTGGAGCGCCAGCGAGCCTTCGACGCCCTCGACAGCCTTGACGACAGCCGCCTGGTGGCCGCCTTGGAGACCAAACTCGACCGCCTCGACCGCATGGTCTACTCCCAGACCCAAAGCTACGACTTCCTGGCCGACGAGTCGCGAAGCCGTCAGGACCGTCTGGCCCACATACCGGCCATTCAGCCCGTCCCCGAGCGATTTCTGCGCACCATGGCCTCGGGCTACGGCGTGCGCCGCGACCCTATATACGGCACTATGAAATTCCACGAAGGCATGGACTTCTCAGCGCCGACGGGCACACCCGTCTACGCTACCGCCGACGGCCGCGTGCGCACGGCCTCCCGCCAGGGCCTCTACGGCAACCTAATCGAAATCGACCACGGCTACAACTACGTGACGCGCTATGCCCACCTGAGCGCCTTCGAGGTGCGCCCGGGCCAGACGGTGCGCCGCGGCGACCTCATAGGACGCGTCGGAAGCACCGGAAAGAGCACCGGACCTCACCTCCACTACGAAGTGCGCCTGCGAGGTGCCGCTCAGAACCCCGTGAACTATTATTACTACGACCTCACACCCGAACAGTACGACGAAATCATCAACCTTGCCGAAAATGCCGGCCACGTGATGGACTAATCTATAAGATATGGAAGAACTCCCGGGCGAACTGACAAAAAAATACTATCGCATAGCCGATGTGGCCCAGATGCTGGACCTCCCTCTGTCCACAATACGCTACTGGGAGTCGGAATTCCCCGCATTGCGCCCCAAGCGCAACGCTGCGCGCACCCGCTACTACACTCCCAACGACGTCGAGCTGCTCCAGCTAATCAAGTTTCTGCTCAAGGAGCGTGGTCTCAAAATAGAAGCTGCGCGAAACTACATCCGAAAGAACCGCGCCGACCTCGACCGACGCCACCGCGTTATAACGCGCCTGCGCGCCGTGCGCGCTCAGCTGCTGACAATGCTCGACTCTCTCGACGAAAAAATCAAAACCCAGGCCCGCGCTCAGAGGACTTCGAACTCCACTTCCAGGGGATAGTGGTCGGAAGCCCGCGTACTGCCCTTGACGAAATTGAGCGGCTTGAAGTCGCCTCGGTAGAGCACGTGGTCTATGCAGAAATAGAAGCGGTTGGCATTAAAGGTTATCATCGGCCCGAAACCGAGCTGAGGATAGACGCTCTTGAAGCCCGCTCCGGCAAACGACCGGATGGCGTAGCAGCCCGGCACGTCGTTGAAGTCGCCGCACACTATCACGTTCGGCCCTCCGTAGTGGCGAATCAGACCAAGCAGAATCTGCGTCTGGCGAGCGCGCACCACGTTTGCCGCCGACACCTTGGAGAGCAGTTGGCCCCGCACGTCCTTGAAATCCTCGGTGTGGAGCTCGGTAAGGTCGATATAGAGGTCCTTGTCGCTGGCATTGAGGCCCAGCGACTGAAGATGGACGTTGAAGAGCGACATCAGGCGTCCGCCCGGAAGGGTGACGTGGTACATGCCGACGTCGCCGTTGCCGAACGAGGCGCGGTCTATGCTGGTGTGGATGGGCCGGATGGGAAATTTCGACAGCGTGGCCTGGGCGCGGCCGCTGATGATAATGTAAGGATAGCGGGCCTGGAGGCTGTCGTACTGCGCGGCGGTGATGCGCAGGCTGTCGCTGACGCCGAGGTGCTCGCTTTCGGAGAGGCACACTATGTCGGCGTCGCGCTCGAGGATGTAGCTCACCATGGCGTTGTACGACCGGTCGTAGCTGCCGTAGGGCCGCTGGTCGACGAGGTTGGCCACATTGTAGGCCAGCACGGTGAAGGTGGTGTCGCCCGGAGCGGGCTGCTTGTGCCCGAAGTTGATGTTGAGCGGAAAGTAGGTGAATACCGGCCCTGCGCAAAGCACAACCCCCGCGCCGAGTATAATCAGGCAGCGCCGGAACCAAAAGATATGAAGCACCACTAACGCCGCCACCAGCGCCAGCACGAAGGGGAAGGTCAGCCCGATGAGGCCCCACACCCCGCCGTACTTCAGCGGCGAGATATTGCCGGCATAGCCGCTCAGCAGAAGTGCAAGCACAGCAAGCACGTCCAGCGCAACCATCAAGGCGCGGCCCAAGCGGGCCCAGCCGCTGCGGCGCCCTGAAGCGGCCTTGGCGCGTGCCTTGGCCGCAGTGGTGACCTTTGCTGCCTTTGCCGACATCAGAAGAACCAATGGTTGGTGAAAACTCCCTTGCGCTTCCAGTACAGCAGAAGCAGCAGCCCGAATATCATGCCGCCCAGATGCGCGAAGTGGGCAACCCCGTCGGCGCTGCCACCCACGCCATATGCCAGCTCAAGAACGAAGTAGCCCACAATGAGCCACTTGGCCTTGATCGGTATGGGAATGAAGAAGATATAGACCGGCACGTTGGGATAGAGGAAGCCGAAGGCAAGCAGCACGCCGTAGATGGCGCCCGAAGCGCCAACCAGCGGAGTATTGACGAAGGAGTTGAGCGCACCCAAGGTGGGGTCGGAGAAGTTGTAGCCCTGCTGAAGGTATCGGGCACCCTCGCTGATGACTTCCGGAACTATATCAGGGGGCAGTGTCCCGGCGAGGTTGTGGATGTAGATGGCGAAGACGCCCATCTGCACCAGCGCCGCGCATATGCCGCAGGTGAGATAGTAGAACAGGAAGCGGGCCGAACCCATAGTGTACTCTATGGTGCGACCGAAGATGAAAAGGGCGAACATGTTGAAAAACAGATGCCCGAAGCCTCCGTGGAGGAACATGTAGGTGAACAGCTGCCACGGCTTGAACAGCGGCGAGGTGAAGTAGTAGAGTGCCAGATTCTTGGTCAGCACTCTGTCGGCCGCTGGTACCAAAGCCATAAAGGCCCATATCAGTATGTTGAGCACCAGCAGGTTGAGAACCACCGGAGGTATGTTGCGGAAGATGGATGGTTGTCCGTAGCTCATATGCCAAAGCCCCCTTTGCGGGGGGATGTGTTATGTTTTCGTTTTTGTTTGCGCGGGCATTGCCTCACTTGGTGCCCTTGGCACCCTTGGCGCCCTTGACGCCCCCGCCCATGGCGAAGATATTGGCGTCGTAGCTCACCGTTTTGCCGCTCTGGTCGCGCTTGCGCTTGAGGGCCAGCTTGACCAGAGTGTCCATGAGTTCGGGGAACTTGAGGCCCGCCGCCTCCCAGAGATAGAACGAAAGGCTGCCCGGAATGGTGTTGATTTCGTTGACGTAGACCTTGCCGGAATCATTGTCGATCATAAGGTCGACGCGGCTGACCCCGTGGCAGCTGAGCACGCGGAACGTCTCGCCGGCCAGATTGCGTATCTTCTCGGTGAGGTCGGCCGGAAGGTCGGCGGGTATGCGCTTGGCCGAGGCATGCATGCCGCGGTTGTCCTTGCTGCCGCCCATGTACTTGTCAGAGTACGAGAGAATCTCGCCGCTCTTGATGGGCTCTTCGAGCACCGAGGTGCGGAACTCGTCGCAGTCGCCCAGCACCGAGCAGTTTATTTCCTTCATGTTCTCGACAAGATCTTCGACTATGATTCGGGCGGAATAGCGCTCGGCGTCGGCAACGCGCTCGATGAGTTGCTCGCGGTTGTCGGCGCGGCCTATGCCTACGCTGGAACCCAGGTTGGCCGGCTTGACGATGACGGGATAGCCCAGACGGCTTTCGATTTTGGCGATGAGTTCGTCGCGGTTGGAGAACCACCGGCGGTCGGTGAACCACACATAGTCGACCACGGGAATGCCGTCGGCAGCAAGAATCATCTTCATTGTGATTTTGTCCATGCCGTTGGCCGACGCCAGCGTGGAGCAGCCGGCGTAGGGAATACCGATGGTTTCGAGCACGCCTTCGAAAATGCCGTCCTCGCCGTTGCTGCCGTGCAGAACAGGTATAGCGGCGTCGAGAGCGGCCACCGGACCCTTCTTGGCGAAGAGGCCGCCGGCCTTGGCAGGATAGAGATTGTAGTCGCCGTAGACGGGGCGCATGTAGACCTCGGTGCATTTCTCCAGCAAAGAAGGCAGATTGCGGTAGTTGGCGACTTCGGTGAGGGCTTCGCCGGTATACCAGTGGCCCTGCTTGGTGATGTAGACGGGCACCACCTCGTACTTGGCGCGGTCGATTGCCGCCATGGCCTGGCAGGCGGATATTACGGAGATTTCGTGTTCGGTGGAGCGGCCGCCGAAGAATACGGCTATTGTGGTTTTCATTTGAATGTGTCGGGTAAATCGTTTTCGTAAAGTACAATGTCGCCCGGAGCGCTCAGCGTGGTCAGTATCTGCTGGGCGTGGGCGAAAGAGTCGGCTGTGTGGACGGCCAAGTCGGGCATTCCGCCCTCCTTAAGACCGGAAGTGATGGCATCGCGGTTGTAGTGGCCCACGACGATGACAATGTCGGCATTTGCGGCGGCAAGGCGTCCGAAGGTGGCGTTGAGCTCTTCCTGACGGTCGCCGAGCTCTATCATGCCGGGCGTGATGAGGATGCGCTTGCCGCCGGTCATGGCGCCGAGCACTTCGAGCGCCATGGCTGAGCCCACGGGGTTGCTGTTGAAGGCATCGTCGATGATTGTGAGGCCGCCGGGCACGCGCTTGATGCTCAGTCGGTGCTCGACCTGCTCAAGGCGCTCCACGGCGTAGGCTATACGGTCGTCGGGCACTCCTAAGGCACGCGCCATCACAACGGCGGCCAAAACGTTGGAGACGTTGCATTCGCCCACAAGAGGCATGCGCAGCTCCAGCGACCAGTCGGAGCGTCGGTCGCGGGCCGTGAAGGTGGTGCCGGTGGTGGCGTAGCGGATGTCGGTTGCAATGTAGTCGGTCTGCTCGGTGGGGCGCTTGACGGCGTAGCGCAGACACGGCACGTTGTGGACCGGACGGTTGGCTATCTCCTCGAAGTCGTCGTTGACAACGGCCACACCGTCGGCGGGGAGCGCGTCGGCAAGCTCGAACTTGGTGGCCTGCACGTTTTTGATGGTTTTGAACGACTCAAGGTGCTGCGGCCCTACGGCGGTGATGATGCCGCAGCGGGGATGCACGATGTCGCATATCTCCTTGATGTCGCCGATATTCTTGGCGCCCATCTCGACGATGAACACCTCGTGGTAGGGCTTGAGCAGCTCGCGCACCGTGCGCACAACGCCCAAGGGCGTGTTGTAGCTTCCGGGAGTCATCAGCGTTTCGTACTTCTCCGAGAGGATGCGGTGCAGATAGTGCTTTGTGGTCGTCTTGCCATAGCTGCCGGTGATGCCGATGATTTTCAGAGAAGGCATAGAGGCCAGTATCTGCTCGGCCTGGCGGGTATACTTGCGGTTGATATTCTGCTCAACCGGATGCAGAAGTGCGTTGGCAACCAGTATTACAACGTGCGACAGGCAGTAAAGGCCCAGCATGGTCAACGCTCCCGCCCGAAGGGCGATTGCCCAGGGCGAGCGCCAGATGAGCATGGCGCCTCCTGTGATAAGAGCCGCAAGTATAAGCGCCGTAGCGTAGATGCGGGCGGCGCGGGGTGTCATCACCAAAGGCTTTTTATACTTTGCCCGCACAAGCACAATGGCATGGAAAGTGCAGAATATGCCCGCAAGAACCATTCCGGGTGTGTAGGGGCACCACGGACTCAGGCAAATGCCCAGCACGATTATGCCGGCCAGACGCCAACCCGAGGTGCTGTCGCCACTTTGGCCGAGCCAGTGCATGTAGCGGTCGCGACGATAGGTGTTTTGCTGCAGCATCATCAGGTCGCGGCGTAGCTCCGCCCCGGTGTTCCAGACCGCCGTAATGAGCACTACGGCGTATATTATAAGCGTGATATCAAACATTCAGAAAACTTTGTATTACGGCTGCCGTTTGCCCGGGCCGTTCCAAAAATGAATAATGTCCGGCCTCGGGATATACAACCAGTCCCGCGTCCGGAATGAGTTTCTCAAGTTTTTTTGCGTCGGCAAGAGGCGTTGCCGTGTCCTTGGCGCCCCAGATAAGCAACGTCGGTGCCTTTATGGCGGGGGCAAGGGCGCTGAGGTCTTCGTTGACCACACGGCTCATAATTGCCCGCATGCGCGGCGACGCCGAGGCATAGTCGCTGGAGCCGCTGCGGCCCCGCATCTTTTCTATGAGACGACCGCCACGCTCACGACCCAGAAAAATCGGGGCTAAGCGCTTGGCAAGCTTGAAGGAATACACCTTAAAATAATACTTGAGTGTACGGCGCGGCTTGATGCCGGCGGCATCCACAAGTATCACCTTGGCCGGGTCGATTTGGCCACCGAGTATAATGGCCAGACGGCCTCCGAACGAATGGCCCATCAGCACGGGGCGCTCCAATCCCAGCTTTTCGCAGAACCGCCTAACGCACCGAGCATAGTCGTAGACGCTCCACACCTGCGTCGGCTCCGGAGAGTCGCCGAAGCCCGGAAGATCCAGATTGTACACCGTGGTGCCGGCCGTCGTCGCGGCCCCGGCCAAAAGGTCGACCGTACTGGCGCGACAACCCCAGCCGTGCATAACAACGACAGCCTGCCGGCCGCTGCCCCTCTTCTGATAGGCAACCTGCTGGCCGTCTACGTCTAAATGATGAACTTCCATTTCGTTTTTACCAAGTGCGACAGATGCAATAGCAGCGTCACTTCTTATAAACTGCAAAGATAACGAAACGGCTCGTCAATCAAGCAAAATTAACACAAATTAAAACTCCGCACCCACAATCCAAAGAATCCGAAGAGGCAATCCAAGGAGGGCGCCCCAAGGAGGGTGCCCCAAGGAGCCAATCCAAGGAGGGCGAGCTTCCAGCTCGCAAGCCGCGGAAGTGCCGACAAGCGTATAGCCCGACAGCTTCAGCCGTCGCCCGGCACGAATGAAATACCCCGCGAAAGGGCGGCCTCAACGTTATGGGGCGGCGATTTGAAATCGCCGCAGACCCGCCGATACTAAACTTCTGCGAGCAGATATGGAATGAGGGCTTCAGCCCTCACCGACCCACCGGGGCGCCGATGCTAAATTTCTGCGAGCAGATATGTAGTGAGGCTTCAGCCCTCACCGACCCGCCGACCCGCTCAAGGAGGGCGAGCCAAGGAGGGCGAGTTTCCAGCTCACAAGCCGCGGAAGTGCCGACAAGCGTATAGCCCGACAGCTTCTGCCGCCGCCCGGCCCGAATGGAATGCCCCGCGCGAAAGGGCGGCGTCAACGTTATGGGGCGGGGATTTGAAATCCCCGCTGACCCGCCGATGCTAACTTTTTGCGGAAAAGGAGAATGGCTTTTGCCGACCGGCGGGGATTGCAAATCCCCGCCCCATAACGTTGCCGCCCTTTATTGGCGTTATAACCGGCGAATTACATAGATATCAGTTTGCCGTCCTTGTCGGTCGCGACGGGGGAGACGACAAAGGGAGCGCCCCGGTTGACGGAGCGCTCCCTTGAGGTATGGAAATCAAAAGCGGTATTACTGGAGGCGGAAGGTTACGGGCAGAGTGTAGGTAACCTTTACGGGCTGGCCGTTGTTACGGCCGGGAATCCAGCGGGGCATTGCCTGGATTACGCGGAGAGCCTCGCGGTCGAGAGCGGGGTGGCGCGTGCGGACAACGCGTGCGTTTGTGATGGAGCCGTCTTTACCAACGACAAATTCCACAACAACGCGTCCCTGAACACCTTCTTCAGAAGCGGCGGGAGGATAGACAATGTTCTGGCTGAGCCAAGTATACATTGCAGCTTCACCACCGGGGAAGGACGGTTTCTGTTCTACCATTGCGATGCTGACGGGTTCGTCGTCGACAACGGGTTCTGCGATAACCTGCTCCTTGACTTCGACCTTGTTAAGGTCGTTGACGCCTTCGGAGACATCGACAGTACCGAGCTGGGCTTCGTTCTCGAGCACGTCGCTCTGGTTCTTGACTTGCTTGTCTTCTTCAATCTCTTCATCCTGAACGATGAGGAGTTCGGTTACCTGCTGAGAGTTGGCAACTTCTTCGGGCGCGATTATTTCTTCGGGTTCGGGAGGAAGAACGATTTCTTCTTCCTGGAGTTCCTCTTCGAATTCTTCAGCGTCGAAGACAGTCACTTCCTGCTCGGTAGCGATAGCCGTTTCTTCCTCCTCGGGGCGAGCGAAGACGCCCTTGACGGAAAGGATGAGCAGAACGAGGATGACAGCCACTACACCGATCACCCAGACGATAGCCTTGGTGTGGCGTGCTTTGGATGTGGCGCGGAGCACGTATGCACCAAAGTCTTTGTTTTTGCCTTCAAAGACTATTTCGCGCCACTCTTGTGAGGTAAGATCTACGTCTTTTGCCATTTTGTCGAATCTTTAAGGGTTGGAAGTAGATGCTTGAGCCTGCGCGGTGGCGGCTGTGTGCTGTTCACGAATAGTAGGACGGATAATCTGGCTTCCGGTCTGCTGCTGGTAGTGCTCCAGAAGGAGAGTGTCCGTGTGGGTGGGGAGCTCGATGGAGTAACGCGAGATCTGGTTGATGTTCATCTCGTCGATGGCGTTGATCAGGCCTTCGTAGGTAGTGTTGGGGCCGGGTTTGATCACGACAACAGGACGGGTCTTGGTGGAGTCGGAGGCGTTCTCTTTTGCGAGGCGCTCGAACTCTTCCTTGGAGATCTGTTTGTTTTTCCACTGGTCCTTGAGTTCCTGGTAGCGAGCCATAACCTGTTCGTTGCGTTCGCGCAGGATGCGGCGGATGCCCTGTACCTGGTGGTTAACGTTGCCGATGAAGGCTTCGTGGCGCAGGTAGTTGTTGGTGCTGAAAGTGGTGTCGGCGATACCTTCATAATAGTAGATATTATGGATGGTTTTGCCGGTTTCGGCATCTACGGCGGGCTTGTCGCCGTTGTACTCAGTGTCGAGAATAAGAGTGATGGCTTCCGACTGCTTGGCCTGGCTCTGCTGCTCTTTGCGCACGTCCTCGTTGGTGGGGAGGATGATTTGCAGGGTCTGGCTCTTGATCATGGTCGTACAGAGCATGAAGAAGGTAATCAGAAGCATGTTCATGTCCACCATGGGAGTAAAGTCCACATGGATGGCAATCTTCTTCTGGGCGCCTTTTTTCTTTTTGCCGCCCCCGGAGTTTTGTTCGATTTGTGCCATGGGTCTTTACTTTATTGGGTGGGTTCGTCTTCGGACTTCAGCGCGGTCATGAGGCTGAACTTGTTCAGTTTCATGGTCTGGAGGTTGTCGAATACCTGCTGCACGGTGGTGAAGGGGGTATCCTTGTCGGCCTTGATAGCGATGCCCTGACCTTTGCGCATAAGAGCGGTGTAAAGGTTGTTGACGGTTGCTCGCTGTTCGTCGGTGAGACCTTCCATCTGCTGAGTGTTAATACGCTGGGCAACGTTGTAGATAGCCTGGAGCCAAACCTGGAAGTCGTTGAGGTGGCCGCGGCGGTCGCGGTTGCCGTTGATCGGAATGCCAACCATGGGGTTGGTGAGGTCACCCTGGATTTTGTCGCGTTCGGTGACGGACTTCGACAGGAATTCGGGGAGGTAAACGAAGGGAACACCGATCATGTTGGTATTCTTGAATTCGTTTTTCTGGGGCGCCGTGAGGTGTATCTGCCTACTGGGATTCTGTTCGTTCCAAATGGCTTCTGCTTCGTCCAGCATGAGACCGCGGATAACCTGGGAGCTCAGGGTGGAGTCGGCGTCGCCGGTGAACGAGATGAACAGTTTACCTTCGGTGATGGTGGGGTCGTCGAGTTTATCGGACTTGTCGGCCGAAGAAACCAGAACGGTCACCAGGTTGTTCATAGGAACCTTTTCTTCCGACACCGACGAGGGTGTGTAGACGATGGTAGGTTCTTTCTGAAGGAAGGTAGATGTCAACATGAAGAAAGTAAGCAAAAGAACGGTCACGTCGCTCATCGCGGTCATGTCGATGAGGGTGCTCTTTCTTTTAATTTTTACTTTTCCCATATTTATCTAAGTTCGATGGTGTGTTGACGGTTGATAAACAGGGATTAGTGGGTAGCGGCGAAGGTCTGCACGATGCTGAAACCGATTTCGTCGATAGCGTAGGTGAGGTTGTCGATCTTGTTGGTGTAGTAGTTGTAGAAGATTACAGCGAATGCGCCGGTTGCGATACCGAAGGCGGTGTTGATAAGAGCCTCGGAGATACCGGTGGAGAGTTCGGTGGAGTCGGGAGCGCCGGACTGGGACAGAGCCTGGAAGGACTTGATCATACCCATTACAGTACCGAGAAGACCTACGAGAGTACCGAGGGTGGTCATGGTGGCGATGATGGGGAGGTTCTGCTGGAGGGTGGGCATTTCCAGTGCGGTAGCTTCTTCAACCTGCTTCTGGAGGTTGGCGATTTTCTGCTCTTTGGTCAGCACGGTGTTCTTGTCCATTTCCTCATAGCGGATCAGGGCGCTGTCGACAACGGCGGCAACGGAACCCTGCTGCTTGGCGCACAGTGCGCGGGCACCGGCGAGGTCGTTGCGCTCAAGGCAAGCCTTCACGCCGGCTACGAACTTGGCGATGTTGCCTTTGCCCTTGGCAGCGCTCAGAGCGATGTAGCGCTCAACGGCCAGAACGATAACGGTGAGGAAGAGGGTCTGGAGCACGGGCACGATGAAGCCGCCTTTATATACGGTGCCCCACAGGTTCTGGGGATGTCCGTCTTCGTCGAAGTGCATGTCGTTGCCGAACCAGAAGATGAAGAGGCATACGGCGATGATGGCGCAGATTACGATGACCCAGGCAGCGTTCTTGATGCCGGGGGCATTGTTTTTCTTTTTAGCAGCCTTGTTGAGGGGCTGGGTGGGCTTTTGAGCTTCCATAATTGTTTTTTAGAGTACTGAAATTGGTGAATTGTATGTTTGTTTATGTTTTCGTCGAATGAGCCGGTATTGGTTCTAAGGGTCTAAACCATGGTGTTTTATGTTTGCGATTCAAGGTCTGCGTCGCTTGCCGACCGGGGTTGGCCCGTCAAACAATACGGCAAAGTTAGTCAAGATGTTTCATCACGCCAAATATTTGAGGATGTTTTTTTGAAGCATATGGGGCGCAAAGTTTCCAATAAGAAGTGCAACGGCATTCTCCTCACTCCTCCGCAGGGGAAGGCCGTGCGCCGAGGGGGCTGCGCAAGCCCCCGTTGAGCACACTGCGCGCAAAAGGTAACTTTGTATTCAGATTTTGTCTGCAACACAAAAAAAGGAGACCAAAGTCTCCCTAAGATTAAGTAATTTTGTGTTGCTAAAATGTATAAACACTTAACCTCGGAGCAAAGATACACAATAGATGTACTTCTCCAACAAAAAAAGAGCAGAAAAGAGATCTGCGAGACCATAAAAATCTCGCAGTCCACACTCTGCCGAGAACTTAAGCGCAACAGTGGTGAACGCGGCTACCATAGTAAACA
>ENA-ORLW01000105-ORLW01000105.1-human-gut-metagenome-genome-assembly--contig:-NODE-105-length-117727-cov-4.099949_pt1 | contig 117727 bp, 107 predicted proteins | sample MGYA00243017_ERZ508829 | MGnify/ENA primary metagenome ERZ508829 (study PRJEB26277, sample SAMN04329776) | human gut metagenome | biome: human-associated habitat | host: Homo sapiens | place: USA...
CGTTATAATATCACTGATAAAGTCTTTGAAAACACCAAAAAAGGCATAAAATTTTATGTAAAGAATAAGAAAGTAGCCAAGAGCCTGAAGAAACAGCTAAAAGGCAGCGGAGTGAGAAACGCTAAGATTTTGATAGGCAAAAAAGTTGTGTATAAGAATGTGAAATAAATTTAAGCGGAACAAATTTGTTCCGCTTTTTTATTAATAAAAATATACTTCACAAAAAAATATATTCTTTTTTGTGCAATATTATCCAATAATCTTCTTGAAACCCACACAAATATCGGATATAATAAAATAGTAGTAATACTATAAATAAAATAAAAGGAGTTATAAATTATGGCAAACAGAATGATTTTAAATGAAACTTCATATTTTGGTGCCGGTGCTATTTCAGAAATAGTTACCGAAGCAAATGCAAGAGGCTTTAAAAAGGCTTTAATCGTAACAGATAAAGACTTAGTTAAATTTAATGTGGTAAAAAAGGTAACTGACCTTTTAGATAACGCTTCACTTGCGTATGAAATCTTTGATGAGGTTAAAGCAAACCCTACAGTTGATATCGTAAAAAAGGGTGTCGAAACCTTTAAAAACACAGGTGCCGACTATCTGATTGCTATCGGAGGAGGCTCACCAATCGACACAGCAAAGGGAATTGGAATTATCATCAACAACCCTGAGTTTTCAGATGTTGTTTCTCTTGAGGGTGTTGCTGACACAAAGAACCCATGCGTTCCTATTATTGCTGTTCCGACAACAGCAGGAACAGCTGCTGAAGTTACAATTAACTACGTTATCACAGATACAGAAAAGAAGAGAAAGTTCGTTTGTGTTGACCCTCATGATATTCCGGTAGTTGCAGTTGTTGACAGCGACATGATGTCATCAATGCCTAAAGGATTAACAGCTTCAACCGGTATGGACGCTCTTACTCACGCTATTGAAGGTTATACAACTCTGGGAGCTTGGGAATTAACTGATATGATGCACATAAAAGCAATTGAAATTATCGGACGCTCATTAAGAGCAGCTTGCAACAACGACCCTAAGGGACGTGAGGACATGGCACTTGGTCAATATGTTGCAGGAATGGGATTTTCAAATGTAGGACTTGGCGTTGTGCACGGAATGGCTCACCCACTAGGTGCTTTTTATGATACTCCGCACGGAATTGCTAATGCTGTACTGCTTCCATATGTTATGGAATACAATGCTGAATACACAAGTGAAAAGTTCAGAGATATTGCCAAGGCAATGGGCGTTGAGGGTACAGAATCAATGTCACAGGAAGAATACAGAAAAGCTGCTGTTCACGCTGTTAAACAGCTTTCAAAAGATGTTGGCATTCCTGAAAAGCTTCACGAAATCGGTGTTAAAGAAGAAGACTTACAGGCCCTTGCAGAATCGGCATTCGCTGATGTTTGCACAGGCGGAAACCCAAGACCTTGCACAGTTGAGTCAATCCTGGAGATTTACAAAACAGCATTCTAAGTTAGCGTAAATTAGTTATCGAAAGGGCCGTTTCTTTAGAAGCGGTCTTTTTGATTATAAGCTTTTAATTTATACTGCAATTGAACAACGAATTTATATTACGTTTAGTAATAATTAAATACAATATTACAAATAATTGGAGGTATATAATGAATCACTTAGGAACTCAAACACTGGAAACAGATAGATTATTGCTCAGAAAATTCACTTTAGACGATGCATATGCAATGTACCGAAACTGGGCATCTGACCCTGAGGTCACTAAATATCTTATTTGGCCTACACATGAAAATGAAAATGTCACTCGGGAAATATTAAAAGAATGGACGGTATCTTATGCGCAAAAAGATTATTATCAATGGGCTATAGTTTTGAAAAATAAAAGCCAAGAGCCTATTGGTTCTATTAGTGTCGTTCATAAGAATGATAATATCGGTATAGCTCATATAGGCTATTGCATAGGTCAAAAGTGGTGGCATAAAGGTATTACATCAGAAGCCTTAAATGCCGTGATTAACTTTTTGTTTGATAAAGTTGGAGTAAATCGAATTGAATCACGGCATGATTCAAATAATCCTAATTCGGGCAAGGTAATGAAAAAATGCGGAATGACCTATGAAGGCACTTTGAGGCAATCTGACCAAAACAATCAAGGTATCTGCGATTCCTGTTATTATGCAATATTAAAATCGGATAGATAAACTTAAATATAAAAAACCGACAGACACAATAATGTTTCTGTCGGTTTTTCTAAGATTAAATTCAAATTCTCCCCTAAAAATATAATATATTTAATCTTTCTATAAAATTAAATTCAGTTATTGTGTATCCCCGTGACGATTATATGAGTTAAATTTCCAAAGAAGTAGCAAGCAAATTATGCCTGACAATAGAATTACAACAATGTCCACAGGTGCAAACACTATACCGCCGAAAGCTTCAAAGAAAAAGCCTGTTCCGAATCTATAAAGGTGATTATGCAATAAAATCATTTCACCGATATACATGACAAAGGTTACGGCAGAAGCGACAACAGACGGCACAATAACAGAAATCCACTTGTTTTTACCATAAAAGAAAGACCCAAAATAAATGCCCGTTATCAAACCAAATAATATAAAAAATACAATCATAAGAATCGCTGATATTAAAGAAACTTGCAGTTCACCTGTGCGGTAAAATGCAGTAAAACATGCTAAAATACAAAGCACTAGAAATGTTATACTCGCAATTGTCTGTAATATCAAGGTCTGCTTTTTGGATTTATCACCGCTTTGTATCATTCTTCCAAAACCATAAATACAGCTTAATAACGATAATATCAGCACAATGGAAATAATATAAAAATGAAGTTTGAATAAAGGGCTGTACTCACCAATCAGGACATTTGTTGCTGTCCATGTTCTGGTTTCATAACTCTGTGGCTTAGCAACACACATATACATCTGCCAGCTTTCAAGAGTTGTTTCTATAGTTTCTGTAACTATAACTTTACTTTCCAACATCAACTCAGATAAGAAAAACACACCAACAGAAACTGCTGAAGACACAATCAAAGCAAATCGTTTAAAAAATTTTAATGCAAGAGGCAGAATCAGTGTACCGATAATAATTGCTAAACAAATAGGTGTATATGGGATAATATATTTGGGATAATCTTCCGCCAGTACTGTTCCATTTTGAATCATATCCGTTACGACCTTAACACCCATATATAATGGGTATGATGATGCAGTTAATATGCAAATCATTGACAATATGTAATAATATCTAAAAGTTTTATTTTTCATGACCGTTCCTTTCATGATGCGTTAGTCAGCAGTGCAAATGAAATTAACCCTACGAGCAATGAAAAGCCCATATATGATATCACAGATATTCTTCTGTAAGAAAGAATATTTTCAATTCTGACACGCATTTTCGCACCGCCAAATCCGGATACCAAAACATTTTTATTTTCTGCAAATTCTATAAGTGACAATGCATAAGCCTTTTTATTTTCTTCACTACACTTAGAAATTACCTTTTCGTCACATGACAATTCAATATCTGATAAAAAGCACTTCAAAAACACCCATGAAAGAGGATTATACCAATGAATAATAACAGTAAAAAAAGCTAAAATACGCCAAAGATTATCCAATCTCTTAATGTGAATCTTTTCATGCATAACAATAAAAGTCAAATCCTTTTCTTTTAAATAATATGGAACAATAATTTTAGGTCGTACAATGCCGTATGCAGCTGGTGACTCTGTTTTATGTGAAAGATATATATTCCCACGCAAATGTTCTGAGTCTTTTAATTCATATATAGTCATTGCATACAATATAATAAAGGCTATTACAAAGGCTATTACTATTACAATCCAAATCACCGAAATAAATTGAAATACATCTTCTAAAATATTTACTTTATAAGTAATAGGAAAATAACTTTCTGCACTTCTTACGCAATTTGTCATGCTAATTGAACCAAAATCACTAAACTCAAATACTGTTACAGTTTTTGTAGCAAACTTTGAAATCAATGACATAATCCCATATTTACTTCCGATACCAACAGGAATTAACATTCTCAAAAAAGGAATTAACCATAGAACCATAATAATCCGCCTTGGAATTCTTTTTATTCTGCGAATCAGTAAAATAATAAGACCGGAAATTGTTGCTACAATACTCATATTGAAAGACCAGTAAAAAATTTCACTAAGCAATATACTACCTCTCTTCAATCATTCTACGCAGTTCATCAATATCATTTTTTGTTAAATCTTCATCTTCAAGAAGAGCTGAAAACAAAGCTTTTTTTGAGCCGCCGAACAATTTATCAGCAAGATTTTTTGTTTCTGATTTACATATTGCATTTTTTGAAATTAGTGAAGTACATATAAAACCTGGATCAGAACGCTTGATATACCCCTTAGATTCCAATTTTTTTAGAACCGTATAGGTAGTATTTTTATTCCATCCTATTTTATCTGTTGCAATTAAGCTTACATTCTTTGCACTAATCGGCTCGTTTAACCAGATTAACTCCATTAGCTTTAATTCACCGTCATAGATTTTTTTATTCATATTATCACCTCAGACTACTTCTATAGTATAGACTATCATAATAGTTTGAGTTTGTCAATAGCAGATTTCAGATTTTTTTAATTATAAAAACACAAAAGACAGAGAATACTAACTCTCTGCCTTTAAAATTGTATGAAGAAAACCCCTGGTTGTGCTGGGGGCGTTTAACGACAAAAAAGGACCGCAGATATAAAACCTGCGGTCCTTAAAAGCCTTTTTAATTATTTTCTTTTCATGCGCTGTTTATTTAAGTAATGAAAATCATTCTGTTAAATCTGAACAGAATAGTTAGGTGCTTCTTTTGTTATATAGATGTCATGCGGATGACTTTCTTTCAGACCCGCACCTGTTATTCTTACAAACTTAGCTTTTTCATGAAGCTCAGATATTGTTTCGCAGCCTACATAGCCCATTCCTGCTCTGATTCCTCCGCAAAGCTGGAAGATAGTATCTGAAACTGGTCCCTTATATGGTACACGACCTTCAACACCCTCAGGAACAAGCTTTTTGCTGCCCTGCTGAAAATATCTGTCTTTTGAGCCGCAAGCCATTGCTCCAAGGCTTCCCATACCTCTGTAAACCTTAAACTGACGACCTTGGAAAATCTCTGTATCACCAGGTGCTTCCTCACATCCTGCAAGAAGTGAACCAAGCATTACCACATTAGCACCTGCTGCCAAAGCTTTAACGATGTCGCCTGAATACTTAATTCCGCCATCAGCAATAACCGGAATATTATGCTTTGCCGCAACACAAGCAGCATCATAAACTGCTGTAATCTGAGGCACACCGATACCTGCTACAACACGAGTTGTACAAATTGAACCCGGTCCGATACCAATCTTTAGGCAATCGGCACCTGCTTCAATAAGTGCTTCAGCCGCCTCTGCTGTTGCAATATTACCGGCAATAACAGGAGTATCAGGAAAAGCTTCTTTTATCTTTTTAACACAGTCAATAATATTTTTTGAATGGCCGTGAGCTGAATCAAGAACAAGAACATCTGCCTGTGCCTCAATTAAAGCACTTGCTCTTTCTAAAACATCATCGGTCACACCAATAGCTGCACCGCAAAGAAGTCTTCCTCTTGAATCTCTTGCCGAATTTGGATATTGAACAGACTTTTCAATATCCTTTATTGTAATAAGACCTTTCAGCATTCCGTTTTCATCTATAATAGGGAGCTTTTCGATTTTATGATTCATAAGAATTTGCTTTGCACCAAGCAAATCTGTCCCAACAGGTGCAGTAACAAGGTTTTCTTTAGTCATTACATCCTTTATCGGAATATTAAAATCCGTTACAAATCTTAAATCTCTGTTTGTTAAAATTCCGACAAGCTTGCCCTTATCATCAACGATAGGCACTCCTGAAATTTTATATTTCCCCATAAGCTCATCTGCTTCAGATACAAGCTTATCTGCGGTTAATGAAAAAGGGTTAACTATAACGCCGTTTTCCGATCTTTTGACCTTATCAACTTCATCAGCCTGCTGTTCTATTGTCATATTTTTATGAATAACACCGATTCCGCCTTCTCTTGCAATAGCAATAGCCATTTTAGACTCTGTTACAGTATCCATTGCAGAAGTGATAATAGGTGTGTTCAAATAAACATCACCTGCAAGTCTTGTTTTAAGATTAATCATATTCGGCGTAACACTGCTTTCAGCTGGAATAAGTAAAACATCATCAAATGTTAAACCCTCTTTACCGAATTTGCTGTTAATGTTAGTGTCTAGCATAAAATATCCTCCTTTTCATTCAACCGTTTCTTTTTTCAGTCTTAGTTACTTCCAAAATTCAAATATTAAATTAAATTGTAACTTGTTTTGACATCTTTTTCAACTGTTTTATTTCCTTTAATCGTTAATATTTTGTAAACTTTAAAAAGTGCTGTAAATATATCGTTTCAGCCCATATATTTCCTTAATGCAAATATAAAAAACAGACACAAGAAGTGCCTGTTTTAATCTGATATCAAAACTTTATCTTTTCTTCAATGTATTTCTCTAAATCATCTATATTTATTCTTTCCTGTTCCATAGTATCCCTGTCACGAACAGTAACACAGTTATCCTCAAGTGTATCGAAATCATATGTTATACAAAACGGTGTTCCGATTTCATCCTGTCTGCGATATCTCTTACCGATAGAGCCTGTAACATCAAAATCAACCATAAATGATTTTGAAAGTTTTTGATGCAGCTCTGACGCATTATCGGACAGCTTCTTTGAAAGAGGTAAAACTGCAGCTTTATAAGGTGCTACAACTGGACTTAAATGAAGTACAACTCTGGTGTCGTTCTTTTCAGCGTCAATCACTTCTTCGTCATAAGCTTCACATAAAAGTGCAAGAACTGTACGGTCAAGACCATAAGTCGACTCAATAATAAACGGAATGAATTTTTCATTGGTTTCAGGGTCAAGATACTCCTGTTTCTGACCACTGTATTCCTGATGACGAGTGAGGTCGAAGTTTGTGCGGTTGTGAGTTCCGTTAATTTCACCCCATCCAAACGGGAATAAAAACTCTATATCACAGGCTGCTTTTGCATAGTGTGCAAGCTTCTCATGGTCATGGAAACGAAGGTGATCTTCGGCAATTCCTAAATCCTTATAATAGTTCATACCGTAATTCTTAAAATAATCATAAAGGTCTGAATCATCGCCCTCTTTGCAGAAAGTCTGGAATTCCATCTGCTCAAATTCAATTGTTCTGAAAGTAAAGTTTCCCGGTGTGATTTCATTTCTGAAAGCCTTTCCTATCTGACCGATTGAAAACGGGAGCTTAGCACGCATTGAACGCTGAACATTAAGGAAGTTCACATACTCACCCTGTGCGTTTTCGGGTCTTAGATAGATAATACTTTTGCTGTCATTTGTAACACCGCGGAATGTCTGGAACATAAGATTGAACTCACGAATATCTGTGAAATTATGCTTCCCGCAATGAGGACAAGGGATTGAATGCTCCTTTATAAAATCAAACATCTCTTCTTTTGTCATACCGTCTGCATGCGCATCAGGGTCAAAATCATCAATGAGATTATCGGCACGATGACGCATTTTACATTCCTTACAGTCAAGCAGCGGGTCAGAAAAGCTTGTTACATGTCCGCTTGCTTCCCATACTCTCGGATTCATAAGAATGTCTGCGTCAACCTCAAAGCTGTTAGCTCTTTCCTGAATGAATCTTTTTCTCCAAGTGTCTTTAACATTGTTTTTGAGCCTTGTTCCTAAAGGGCCGTAATCCCATGTGTTTGCCAGTCCGCCGTATATTTCACTTCCGGGAAAAATAAAACCTCTGTGCTTGCATAGATTAACGACCTTTTCCATTGTCTTTTCTGAATTGTTCATTTTGTATTGATGCTCCCCGAAGGAAACATTCCTCCTTCTTGTAAAATTGTAATTTATTTAATATCTATTTTATATGATAATCTGTTATAAGTCAAGATTTATTCTCAAAATATCGGATACAGTTTTATTTGACTTTATCAACGAGTATTTAACGGTCATATAATAATTAAAAACAAAAAAAATAATTTCTTTAACACTTGACAAATTGTTTTTTTTGGAATATAATACATAACATAGTAAACATATATGAATTTGGTGGTTTGATAATCAAATATTAATATAAAAGGAGAAATCATTATGACTATCGCAAAGCAAATTACTGATCTTATCGGCAAAACACCTTTATTAGAGCTTTCAAACTTTGAAAAAAAGAACAAACTTAATGCTGCGATTTTAGCAAAACTTGAATATTTCAATCCGGCAGGAAGTATTAAAGACAGAATCGCAAAGGCGATGATTGAAGACGCTGAAAAAAAAGGACTTTTAAAATCAGACTCTGTTATCATCGAACCTACCAGCGGAAATACAGGAATAGGCTTAGCTTCTGTTGCAGCTTCAAAGGGATACCGAATTATCATCACAATGCCTGAAACAATGAGTATAGAAAGAAGAAATCTGTTAAAGGCTTTCGGTGCTGAGCTTGTACTTACCGACGGGGCTAAAGGCATGACAGGTGCAATTCAAAAGGCAGAAGAACTTTCAAAAGAAATTCCGAACAGCTTTATTCCGGGACAATTTGTAAACCCTGCTAACCCTGCTGTGCATTTTGCAACAACAGGTCCTGAAATCTGGGAAGATACAGACGGAAAAATCGATATATTTGTTGCAGGAGTAGGCACGGGTGGAACCCTTAGCGGTACAGGAAAGTTCTTAAAGTCAAAAAACCCTGATATTAAGGTTGTTGCAGTTGAACCTGCTTCATCACCGGTTCTTTCAAAAGGGGAAGGCGGACCTCACAAGATTCAGGGTATCGGTGCCGGCTTTGTTCCCGAAACACTTGACACCGATATATATGATGAAATTATAACTGTTGAAAACGATGACGCTTTTAAAACAGGAAAAGAAATAGCAAGAAGCGAAGGTTTCCTTGTCGGTATTTCTTCCGGGGCTGCCGTCTGGGCAGCAGCAGAACTTGCAAAGCGTCCTGAGAATAAAGAAAAAAGCATAGTGGTAATTCTTCCTTCTACACCTATGTTTCAAGACTGACATTTAGTTCATAAACTTTGAGCCGACCCAGTTGTCGGCTTTTAATTTTGGAAAAATTCCGGCTTCAGCTGTCGCTTGATTCGTTTTAAAGGCAACAATAAGCTTTTAATGTGTTGCAAAACAAAAATGTTTATGATAGAATTATTTTGATAAATTTAACGAAAAGGATAGTAAAAATGCTTAATAATATTTTTGATTCACACTGTCACTATGATGACAGCAGATTTAAAAGCGACTGCGAAGATATTTTAGAAAACGCATTCAACACAACAGTAATCGGCATGATTCACGCTTCAACTGATTTAGAATCTGCTGAATTCGGAGTAAAAATGTCCGAAAAATATAAAAACTTTTATACAAGTGTCGGTTTTCACCCCGACCCCTGTTGCATAATAAAAGCAGAAAGCGACTATATTGAAAAATTAAAGTCTCTGATTCAAAATGACAGAGAACAAAATAAAAACAAAATTGTCGCTATCGGCGAAATAGGTCTTGACTATCACTATGAAAATTATGATAAAAACCGACAGCTTGAAGTCTTTGAACAGCAGATTGAACTTGCAAACGAACTTTCACTTCCTGTAATTGTACATCTAAGAGAAGCCATTGAAGATGGTATAAATATATTGAAAAAGCTCAAACCAAAGGGTGTTGTGCATTGCTTTTCAGGCTCAGCTGAAACAGCCAAAGAAATTTTAGCACTTGGTATGTATATTGGTTTCACCGGGGTGTTAACATTTAAGAATGCAAAAAAAGCAGTCAAAGCACTCGATGTAATTCCAATGGACAAGCTTTTATTGGAAACGGACGCTCCTTACATGGCACCGGAGCCGTTCAGAGGAAAGCGCTGTGATTCAACAATGATAAGTGAAATTGCTAAAAAAGTTTCGGAATTAAAAGACCTTACTCCCCAGGAAGTTTTAAATACAACCACAAGAAATGTATGCAAGCTGTTTAATATAAATCTGAAATAAAACCAATAAAAAAGACTGTCCTCCAAAACCGGTTGACAGCCTTTTTATTTCATTATTTTTTGTGTTATTTATAGTCCATATATGCAACGGTAATTGTAAACCCGTTTATAAATCCTGCTAATGCCCCCACTGCAATATAGAAACATTCTCTCGGAACATCATAAAACTGTGACAATACCACATAAATTGCACCCAGAACTAAAATAACCGCTAATGTTGAAACCGCTCGAATAAAATTTCTGCTCTGTTTGAATATAGGATGTTTATCACAAAAAGCTTTGGTTTTATTAAACTTATTGTCAAACAGTCTATAAATTATTTGAACAATCGCCATTGGAACAGCAATAAATAAAACAGCTCTTATGATTTCATTTTTCATTCAATATCAATCCTTTTGTATTTTATAAGAACGATTAAAGAACTCTTACCTTTGCAATTCCTTCAATATCCTTAAACTGATCTGCACTAACGCTTCCTGTTATATCAAGCATTGTATATGACCAGTCTTTTTTTGATTTATTTACAAGGTTTTCAATATTTGCTCCAAGCTCTGAAACCTTAGATGTGATTTGTGATAGAATTGCAGGTACATTCTTGTGGATTACACAAACTAATGCGTCACCTGTCTTTGGAAGCTCAGCGTTCGGAAGATTAACTGAGTTTTTGATATTTCCGTTCTCTATATAATCTATAAGCTGAACTGCAGCCATATATGCACAATTGTCCTCAGATTCAGGAGTTGAAGCACCAAGGTGAGGGATACAAACAACATTTTCTTCACACAAAACCTTATCGCCAGGGAAATCAGTTACATATCTTGCAACCTTTCCGCTTGATAATGCAGCTAATATATCATCATAATCAACCAATGGTCCTCTTGCGAAGTTCAGAATTCTTACTCCGTCTTTCATTTGTGCAAACACATCTGCATTAATTGACCCCTTTGTATCAGCGTTATAAGGAAGGTGAAGTGATAAATAATCAGCTTTAGCATAAACCTCGTCTAAGTGAGCTGTCACCTTAACCTGCGGCTTTAAATCAAGCGCTGCACTGACAGATAGATATGGGTCATATCCGATAACATTCATGCCTAAAGAAACAGCAATGTTTGCAAGCTTTCCTCCTATAGCACCAAGTCCGACAAGACCTAATGTTTTTCCTAAAATTTCAGGTCCTACGAATTGGCTCTTTCCTTTTTCAACAAGCTTTTCAACCTCATCGCCTTTTCCCTTTAGTGTTTTTGCCCAATCAATAGCCTCAGGAACTTTTCTTGAAGCTAAAAGAAGTCCGCATACAGCAAGTTCTTTAACAGCGTTTGCATTAGCACCCGGTGTATTAAATACGCATATTCCGTTTTCAACGCATTTATCAACAGGAATATTGTTTGTTCCTGCTCCTGCTCTTGCGATTGCAAGAAGATTGTCGCCGAATTCCATTTCATGCATTGATGCAGAACGCACCATTATAGCATCAGGATTGTCAATTTCATCGGCAACATTATAATTTGCCTTATCGAAGTTATCCACTCCGACAGCCGCTATCTTATTCAAAGTTTTAATATTATACATTGTAATAATCCTCCTTATATCAACTTAGAAATTCACAGCGTGAAAATTATTTATTCTCACGCCGTTTTATCTTAATATTATATGAATTTCAAGACTTATTTGTTTTCAGCTTCAAACGCTTTCATAAACTCAACAAGTTTTTCAACGCCTTCAATCGGCATTGCGTTATAAATTGAAGCTCTCATTCCGCCGACAGTTCTGTGTCCCTTTAGATTTTCAAAGCCTGCTGCCTTTGCCTCAGCAACAAATTTAGCATCTAAATCAGCATTGCCTGTTACAAAAGGAACATTCATAAGTGAACGGTCTTTTGGCTCAACTGTTCCCTTGAATAACTCACTTTGATCCAAGAAATCATAAAGAATTTTAGCTTTCTTCTCATTGTGAGCTTTCATAGCCTCTAAGCCGCCCATCTTTTTAATCCACTTAAATACCTTACCGCAGATATAAATTCCATAGCATGGAGGTGTGTTATAAAGAGAATCAGCGTCTGCCTGAGTTTTATATGTAAGCATTGTAGGAGTTCCCTCTAAAGGAGTATCTGTAATTAAATCTTCACGGATAATTACAATAACAACACCTGCCGGTCCGATGTTCTTTTGAACACCGCCGTAAATTATTCCGTATTTTGTTACATCAACAGGCTCTGACAAGAAACATGATGATACATCTGCAACAAGAGTTTTACCCTTTGTGTTAGGAAGCTCTTTAAACTTAGTTCCGTAAATAGTATTGTTTTCACAAATGTAAACATAATCTGCGTCGTCATCAATATCCAAATCACTGCAATCCGGAATATAAGAATATGTCTTATCCTCTGATGAAGCAACAGCCTTTACATTTCCGTACTTTTTAGCCTCCTGAAAAGCTTTCTTTGCCCATTGACCGGTAATAATATAATCTGCAACCTTGTTTTTCATAAGATTCATAGGAACAGCAGCAAACTGCTGTGAAGCTCCGCCCTGAAGGAACAGAACCTTATAGTTGTCAGGAATGTTCATCAAATCACGAAGGTCTTGCTCAGCCTCTTTAATAATAGTATCATAAGCCTTTGAACGATGTGACATTTCCATTACGGACATTCCTGTCCCCTTATAATCTAACATTTCATCTGCTGCTTCTTTTAATACTTCTTCAGGAAGTACAGCAGGACCGGCACTGAAATTATAAACTCTTGCCATTTTTAATACCCTCCATCTAAATTTATTAATTAAAATAACTACCTCTTTATTATATAACTTCATCATACTAAAGTCAACAAGTAAGTAAAATAAATTTTACCAATTTCAATAGCACTAAGTTATATTTATTTTTTATAAGGCAATGTGCATTTTTACTTAATTACATCTTTACCGCCCATGTACATTCTCAAAGCCTCCGGAATTCTTACCGAGCCATCTTCATTAAGGTTGTTTTCAAGAAACGCAATAAGCATTCTAGGCGGTGCAACAACTGTATTGTTAAGCGTATGTGCAAAGTATTTCTTTCCGTCTTCACCTTTGATTCTTATTCCCAGGCGTCTTGCCTGAGCGTCACCTAAGTTAGAGCATGAACCGACTTCAAAATACTTTTTCTGTCTAGGGCTCCAAGCTTCAACATCAATACTTTTTACCTTTAAATCTGCCAAATCACCTGAACAGCACTCAAGTGTTCTTACAGGAATATCAAGTGTCCTGAAGAAATCAACTGTATTATTGTATAGCTTTTCAAACCAATTCATGCTGTCCTCAGGCTTGCAGACAACAATCATCTCCTGCTTTTCAAACTGATGAATACGATAAACTCCTCTTTCCTCAATTCCATGAGCGCCTACTTCCTTTCTGAAGCACGGTGAATAGCTTGTCAAGGTCTTTGGAAGTTCATCTTCTTTTAAAATAGTATCAATAAACTTTCCTATCATTGAGTGTTCGCTTGTTCCGATAAGATAAAGGTCTTCACCCTCGATTTTATACATCATACCTTCCATTTCAGCAAAAGACATAACTCCGGTAACAACGCTGCTTCTTATCATATAAGGAGGAATGTAATAAGTAAATCCTCTGTCAATCATAAAATCTCTCGCATAAGAGAGTATTGCAGAGTGAAGTCTTGCAATATCGCCGCACAGATAATAAAATCCGTTTCCTGAGGTTTTTCTCGCACTGTCGATATCAATTCCGCTGAGCTTTTCCATAATGTCAACATGATACGGCACTTCAAATTCAGGAACTGCAGGTTCACCGAACTTTTCAACCTCTACATTTTCACTGTCATCTTTTCCAATAGGCACACTGTCGTCAATAATATTAGGAATGACGAGCATTCTTTCACGAATTTGTTTTGAAAGCTCATCTTCATTTCCTTCAAGAGAAGCCAGTTCATTATTGATTTCAGCAACCTGTGACTTAACCTTTTCTGCCTCTTCTTTCTCGCCCTTAGCCATCAGACCTCCGATTTGCTTGCTTATTTTATTTCTTTGACTTCTTAAATCGTCACAGCGTGTTTTTACTGTCCTGTATTTTTCGTCAAGCTCGACAACCTCATCAACAAGCTTTAACTTTTCATCCTGAAATTTCTTTTTTATATTCTCTTTTACAATTTCAGGGTTTTCTCTTAAAAATTTAATGTCTAGCATATTACATTCTCCTTGTTTTTATTTTATCTGTTAAGATTTGCTCCGCAATTTTTCACAAACTCATCAAGCTCATCTTTATTTTTTATTTTAATTTTAATTGTATAACTTCCGTCCGCCTTGGATAAAACCTCTGTTTTCTGACCGAATGCAGAGTGCAAAGCCACCTCAAGCTCGGTAGCATAAGGGTTTGCATAGCGAATAGATGTCTGAGACTTTGTAAATTTTTTTTCACCTGCAGAAATTATTTTTTCAAGCTGCCTTACCGAAAGTTTATCATTAACCGTTTTTTTTGCCAACTCATGCCTCAGTTTTATATCTTCTATTCCCGCTAATGCCTTAGCATGTCCTGCTGATATATCACCATTTTTTACCATTTCTTTTGTTTCGTCATCAAGTTTTAAAAGCCTTAATGAGTTAGCTATAGCAGGTCGGGATTTGCCCATAGCTTCAGCTACCTGTTCCTGAGTCATATTATATTTACTCATAAGCTTTTCATAGCCCAAGGCTTCTTCAATAGGGTTTAAGTCCTCACGCTGGAGATTCTCAATAAGTGCAACCTGCATTGTTTCAAAATCGCTCATTTCCTTTATCAAAACAGGAACTTCACTCAAACCTACCATTCTGGCCGCTCTCCATCTGCGTTCTCCTGCAACTATCTGATAACCGCCTGTGGGAAGCGGTCTGACAAGTATAGGCTGCAAAACGCCGTGCTGTCGAATGGAATCGGCAAGACTTACTATTGCTTCATCGTCAAATTCCGTCCTCGGCTGAGATTTGTTCGGCTCAATTTCCGAAATTCTCAAAGTATTCGACGATGACGATGAAGAAACCTTTTCTTCGCCACTTTCAAAGAAAAGAGCGTCCATACCTTTTCCAAGCCTTTTTTTAGCCATTTATCAATCAACTCCTTTTTCCTTGAAAATATTTTTACGATTTGCCGGAATCTTTGTTTCTCTTCTTCTGACGCTTCAAAAACTCATCAGCAAGCTCTTCATAAGCTTTTGCACCCTTGCATTTGTTATTATAGTACAAAACCGGTTCACCGAAGCTGGGCGCTTCGGAAATCGCAATATTTCTCGGAATAACCGTTTTATAAACCATTTTAGGAAAATGCTCTTTTACCTCTTCTACAACCTGTGCTGTCAGATTATATCTTTTCACATACATTGTAAAAAGTATGCCGTCAATTTCGATATTTGGATTAAAGCTGTTTTTTACTTTTTTTATTGCCTCTGTAAGCTCAACAAGCCCTTCAAGCGATAAAAATTCACATTGAATAGGAATAATAACACTGTCACAAGCTGCAAGTGCATTTATTGTAATCAAATCCAGAGTAGGAGGGCAATCAATGAAAATAAAATCAAAATCATCTTTAACAGTCAGTATCTGCATTTTAAGTCTTAACGACCGCCTGTCTAAATCTAATAGCTCTACAGCCGCACCCGAAAGTGTCTGTGTCGCAGGCACAACGGATACACCTCTGAAATTTGTAGCAACAATTGATTCTACCATCCGGCAATTACCGATAACAGCTTCATAAACTGTGTTCCTTATGCGTCTTTTCTCTATTCCAAAGCTTGTGGTAGTATTCCCCTGAGGGTCAAAATCTATTACTAAAACCTTTTTTCCTTTCAATCCGAGAGCAGCAGCAAGGTTTACTGCTGTAGTAGACTTGCCCACACCGCCCTTTTGGTTGGAAATTGCTATTATCTTTCCCATTTCTATATCTACACTCCTTATTAAGAGCCTGACTCTTCATAAAACAAAAAAATAGTTAAGCCGATTCATCACGACTTAACTATCATTATATCAGTATTTGTTTTGTTTTGCAAGATAAAATCAAAAAATGTTCCCCGTGGAACATCTTGATGCTTTCTCAGCGGTATGTTCCACGTGAAACATTTTCAATCAGACATTAGGTGCATTGCTTTCACTCAGCGGTATAGTAATGGTATATGTAATTTCATTATCTGTTTGAGTTTTCTTAGAATTAGCCTTAACTCCTGATAAACGCATAACCTCGATAGCCTTATTAATAGTATTAACAAACAACTTAACATCTCTGAGAATAGGCGAACGTTTCTTATAGGACTCTTTCTTCCGCTTGCCTTCTAAAAGCTTAGATATGTATGCCTCGGTCATTTCCACATTAAGTTTATATTTATGTATCCGTTCCAAGACATCTATTCTGTCACTTTTTGATTCCAATCTAAGCAAAGCACGGGCATGGCGTTCGCTAAGCCCCATATCCATAATCACCTGCTGCTCATCGCCCGGTATTCTAAGCAAGCGAAGCTTATTCGCAACTGTAGACTGAGCAATCCCAAGACGAATCGCCGCATCCTCCTGCGTCATTCCGTAAACCGAAATCAGTGACTGAATGGCACCGGCTTCCTCAAAGAAAGAAAGGTCTTCTCTTTGAATATTTTCAACCAACGCCATTAACGCCGAATTTCTCTCAGTCATATTCACAATAATACACGGAACTGTTTTCAACCCTGCAATCTTAGCAGCACGAAGCCGGCGTTCACCGGATACAAGCTCATACTCACCATCATTAATCCTTACAATTAAGGGCTGAAGAATGCCCTCCTGCGAAATGCTTTTTGCAAGCTTTGTAAGCTCGTCCGAGTAAAAGGATTTTCTAGGCTGACTGGGATTCGGTTTAATAAGAGAAACTCCTATCTCCAGTACCTTATTAATTTCTTTTTCTCTTTGTTTTGGTGCAAAGTTAACCATTTTGATGTCCTCCCGAAAATGTTTTTTATCTGCATATATCTTTCTGTTTTGCAAAAATATTTTAACATCAAATATTCATTATTTCCAGAGGTTTTGCTCGTTTATAAATGACAAAAGCCGTCTTTAATCTGCTATATTTAACAAATTAAAGAGGCTTTTTTGTAATTTGACCTTTATTTCTGGGATATTTACTCGCAGTTTGCGATATTTTTTTTATTGCAATTAATACTCGTTTGTCACCATTCGGCAGGGAATAGTCTATTATTTTGTCGATTTTTCCGCCCAATTCCTTTATAGCAGATTTCGAGGCTCCAATTTCATCATCACTATTTCCGCCTTTGAGTGCAATAAAATATCCGCCTTTTTTTACAAACGGAAGGCAATATTCACACAGCATAGGAAGCGATGCGACCGCTCTTGCTGTAGCCATGTCAAATTGTTCTCTATAGTTTTCTTTATGAGCAAGCTCCTCAGCTCTGCCGTGTATGCACTCAGCGTTCAAATCCAATTCGTCAGACAATGTTTTTAAAAAATTAATACGCTTGTTCAAACTGTCAAGAAGAGTAACTTTAATATCATCTCTGAAAATCTTTAAGGGACAAGACGGAAAACCTGCACCTGTACCGACATCTATAATTTTTGCATCTTTTTTTACATCGAAAAGATAAAAGGGAAGCACACTGTCTAAAAAATGCTTTTGAGATATATCCTCCGGAGATAAAATAGCTGTAAGATTAACCATTTTATTCCATTCAATAAGCATTTCAGCATATTTATATAGTTTATCATACTGTTTATCACTTACGGGTATTTCCATCGAGCTGAAAAGATCTTTAAATTTTGATTTTTCTATTATCATAATTATTTCCTGTTTCTTCACTTAACTTTCAAATCAGATTTTTAATCTTGATTTCTTCTGCGGTTTTGCTCAATCCAAACTAACAGTACAGATACATCGGCAGGGTTAACACCTGAAATTCGGCTTGCCTGACCAACACTGAGAGGCTTTATTTTATTTAGCTTTTCTATTGCTTCAAGACGAAGCCCCTTAATCTGAGAATAATCTAAATTACTAGGCAAAGCCTTTCTCTCCAGCTTTCTCATTTGTTCAACCTGTTCAAGCTGGATTTTTATATAACCTTCATATTTTATAGACAAATCCACTTGCTCACGGACTTCTTTAGAAAGTTCCGGCCGGTCTTTATCCAAAAATGCTGTACCGTCATATGTACACTGAGGGCGTCTTATTATCTGTGCCAATTTTGCACCTGTCTGCAATGGCTCTGTCCCGCAGTTTTCTAAATACTCATTCACATCTTTCGGAGAGATATTTACTTTCCAAAGACGCTTAACTTCCGTTTCAATCTGTGACACTTTTTCTAAAAGATGATGATATCTTTCTTCGCTTATCAATCCAACTTCATACCCAATAGGTGTAAGCCTTTGGTCTGCATTGTCCTGACGAAGAAGCAATCGGTATTCACTTCGTGAAGTCAGCATCCTGTAAGGATCCATACATCCCTTTGTCACAAGGTCATCAATAAGTGTTCCTATATATGAGCTTGCACGGTCAAGAACCAATCCCTTTTCTCCCTTAATCTTTTTAACGGCATTTATTCCTGCAACAAGACCTTGTGCAGCGGCTTCTTCATAACCCGATGTGCCGTTAAACTGACCTGCACCGAAAAGCCCCGAAACAGATTTAAACTCAAGCGTCGGAAGAAGCTCTGTCGGATCACAGCAGTCGTATTCAATAGCATAAGCATTTCGCATAATTTCTACATTTTCCAGGCCCTCAATAGTCCTTAAAAATTCAATTTGAACATCTTCAGGCAGAGAGGTTGACATTCCCTGAAGATAATACTCATCAGTATTAAGCCCCATTGGCTCGATAAAAAGCTGGTGACGGGGTTTGTCGGAAAACCTCATAATTTTATCTTCTATTGACGGGCAATATCTAGGCCCGATACCCTCAATCTGACCGCCGTACATTGCCGAACGCTTTATATTCTTTAGAATTATTTCATGTGTCTTTGAATTTGTATACCCAATATAGCACGAAACCTTATTTTCTAATTTTTCGTTATTTTCAAAAGAAAAAGGAATAATTTCTTCATCACCGTCTTGCTTTTGAAGCTTGTCAAAATTAATTGAACGGCGGTGAACTCTCGCAGGTGTGCCCGTTTTAAATCTTCTGAGAGTAACACCTAAATCATTTAAGCTGTCAGATAACAGATTTGCAGGAGCAACAGCATCGGGACCGCTTTCATAAGCACTGTCACCGACAAACACCTTACCTTTTAAATATGTTCCCGAACAAATTATTACAGCTTTTGCCGAAAATATGCTTCCAATTCTTGTCTGAACACCGCAAACTTTACCGTTTTCAGATAAAATTTTAACAACTTCTCCTTGTTTTAAATCAAGATTGTCCTGAGCTTCTACAGCTTTTTTCATATATTCGTGATATCGTGTTCTGTCTGCCTGTACTCTAAGACTGTGAACAGCAGGGCCCCGTCCTCTGTTAAGTATTCGGCTTTGTAAAAATGTTGCATCTGCCGCTTTTCCCATTTCTCCGCCGAGTGCGTCAATTTCACGGACTAAATGACCCTTTGCCGTTCCGCCTATTGACGGATTACAAGGCATATTTGCCAATGCATCTAGTGTCAGCGTAAAAAGTGCGGTTTTAGCACCTAGCCTTGCTGAAGCAAGTGCAGCCTCACAGCCTGCATGTCCCGCACCGACAACTATAATATCATAATTATCTAAAATCATAAATTACCTCTGTAAAATGATTGAATTTTTATTTTCCTACACAGAAATTGTGGAATACCTGCTCAACAACAGCTTCTGTCGCTTTTTCTCCTGTAAGTTCTAACAAAAAGTCACAGGCTTTTGAAATTGTTACAGTCACTGCGTCGAGTGTTTCTCCGAAATTTAACGCCTCTAAAGCCAATTCAAGATTTTGCTTTGCCTTTTCAACGCAGTTTTTCTGCCTTTCATTGGCAAAAACTGTTGTGTCTGAATTGATGCAATCCAGTTTAAACAGCGACATCACCGCATTTTCAAGTTCAGCCTTGCCGCTTTGTTCTTTTGCTGAAATCAAAACTACAGGTTTTTGAAAACTCTTAAAATCTTCAGCTGACAGTTTTGACTTTAAATCAGTTTTATTTAAAACAATTATTGCCTGCTTGTCCTTTATATCTTCTAAAAGCTTTTTATCCTCATTATTAAGCTGGGAGCTTGCGTCAAAAACAGCAATGACAAGTCTTGCACTTTCAATCTTCTTTTTAGCTAAATCAACACCAATACTTTCAACTATGTCATCTGTTTTTCTGATTCCCGCTGTATCAGATAACCTTAAAACTATTTCACCCAGCCTTGCCGATTCCTCAATAACATCTCTTGTTGTTCCTGCAATTTCTGTTACAATAGAGCGGTCAAAGCCGAGCAGCATATTCATTAAAGATGACTTTCCGACATTAGCCCTTCCGACAATTGCTGTATCAATACCTTCACGAAAAATAACTCCGTTATCATAATCTGAAAGAATCTGTTCTAATTGTGAAATAGATGTTTCTAAAGATTCTATCAAAACTTCATCTTCAACCTCAGGAAGATCCTCTTCAGGATAATCAACCCAAGCCGCAAGTTCAGCTAAGATTTTTACAAGTTTATCAGTTATGTTTTTAATTTTTTTGAATAGAATTCCCTCATGTGCAAGATTTGCACTGTTTAATGCCTGTTTCCCCTCAGCAGAAATCACATCCATTACAGCTTCTGCCTGAGTAAGTGAAAGCTTTCCGTTTAAAAATGCACGCTTTGTGAATTCGCCCGGTCCTGCCGGCTCAGCACCGGCAGCAATACAAGCTCTTAATACTTCCTTAGTTACAAAAAGTCCTCCATGACAAGAAATTTCAGCAGTGTTTTCACCGGTATAGCTTTTCGGTGCAAGAAAAACAGTCAGAACTGCATCGTCAATGATTTTTCCGTCTAAAACTACTTTTCCGTATGCACATGTATGTCCCTTCATTTGAGAAACAAGCATTTTTGAGAAAGGAACAAATATTTTTTCTGCAATACTCAAAGCGTCACTTCCGCTTATTCGTATAACTGAAATTCCACCGACAGCATTAGGTGTCGATATTGCACAAACCGTACTCATTATATCATGCTCCTTTATAAAAAAACAGCAGCGAGAAAACTCCCGTTGCTGCTGACATTTGCATTGGGATGAAGTATAAAACAGCATCCAATATATATTTCACTAATGACTGCGCTGTGCCTTTCAAATATCAAATAAATTCTTATTATTAAACACAGTCAGCGTAATTTTATCAAGATTATAAATCAATTTTTGTATAAAGTCCGCTTGAACCCATTTCATCTTCAGGCTTCGGCTTTTTATATTCCTTTTCAAAAGAACTTACTATATCATATCCTTTTTTGCTTCTGCCTGAATGTCTGTTATTGTTTCTTCTTCGGTTATTATCAAATCTTTTCTTTTCTGTAGAGCTGATAATAACTTTTCTGTATGGTTCTTCACCCTTTGAGCGTGAAGTTACACCCTCAATATCGGTGATTACCGAGTGAATAATTCTTCTTTCATAAGGATTCATTGGTTCCAGTGCGGTAGTTCTTCCGTTTTTCTTAACATTGTTTGCAATTTTTTGCGCAAGACGCTCAAGCTGAGCTTTTCTTTTCTCTCTGAAATTATTGCAGTCTGTTGAAATTCTGAAATATTCTCTGTCTATTCTGTTGCACACAAGAGAAGCAAGATATTGAAGTGAATCTAATACTTCACCTTTTTTGCCGATGATTTCTTCAACATTATCACCTGAAATATCTAAAACAGCACCGTTTTCAATTTCTTTGACTTCAATATCAACTTCATATCCCATTTTAGATAATACATTTTTTATATAAGTCGATGCAAGCTGAGGTTTTGTTTCTTCAAATGTTGCCTCCACCTTTGCATCACCTTTAACTTTTCCGAAAAGAGATTTCTTTGGTTCTTCTACTACTGTAAATTGAATTTGATCCTGTAAAACACCAAACTCTGCCTGAGCCAGAGCTTTTGCTTCTTCAACAGTTTTTGCTGTAAATACCTTTGTCATGATTTAACTTTCCTTTCTTTATATTAAAACAAATTTAATCTTCGCTGTATTCGTCGCCGTATTTTTCAGCCATTCTCTTTCTGGCTTCCTGAAGTCTTTTAAGCTCAGCTTGCTTTCTTTCAGACTTTGTTAACTTTCTGTCTTCATCAAATTCTTCATCATCAACCGGTTTTTCAGAGCTTGAAACTCCTGCCTGTTGCTGCTGCATTTCTAATGCTTTTTGATAAAAACCTTTTTTCTTCTTCTTTTTCTTTGCGTCCTTTTCAGCCATTGCTTCAACCTTTTCAGGTGTATAAATTTTATTTAATACAACTGTCTGAATTAATGAATAGAAGGATGACAATGTCCAGTACAAACCTAATCCGACAGGGAATCTAAAAGCAATATAGAATGAGAATAAAGGCATTATATAAAGCATTAAATTCATTCCCATTCCCGTGCTGGCTGCAGCAGGATTATTCTTTTTCTGATAACGCTGAGAAATAAATGTTAAAATTAATTGGAACAAGAATGAACTGATAGGAATCAGTACATAAAGTGATGACCAGCTTGGCATTTCACTAAGCGGAATTCCGAAGAAAGTATAATCAACTCTTTCAAGCTCTTCATTAATGCCTTTGTCAACAACATCAAACATCTGACCGTATCCGTTATCAGAAAGCTTAAACATTAATAATTGAGGTCTTGAATAAAGTGCACTTGAAAGCTTTTTGTCATCTAAAAGAAATTCCGTAAATTCTTTATTTTCGGAATAATATTCAGAAAATACCTTTTCAACCCTTTCAAGTCCGTCATCATAGTCATCTGATAATCTCTTGATAGTAATGTTATTTACTTTATTATCATCTTTTAAAACCTTTTCACTGAAGATTTTTTTCTTTTCATCTTCTGTCAGCTGACTATAGGTTTTTCCTTCAGCTTCTTTATTCATCTTATTTGCGATAATAATGGTGTCAGTCACAAGATTTTCAGCATCTGTCATTGTTTGACCTGAAGAAGTCGAAAGACTGAATGATTTTCCGTCAATATTGGAAATATATTGAAGGGGAGCATAAACTACACCTACAATGGAAAACAAAATTACCATCGTAATTATCATAGGAAGACAGCTTCCCATAGGGTTGACACCCTCTTCAGAATAAAGCTTCATCATTTCTTCCTGATATTTTTCTTTATTTTTACCGTACTTTTGCTGTAATTTTTTTAACCTCGGCTGAAATTTAGCCATCTTCGCAGTATTTTTCTGCTGCTTAATCTGAAATGGTACGGTTATAAGCTTAATAATAAGTGTAAATACAATTAATGCTAATCCATAGTTTTTAAAAACTATGTAGCACAGCTTCATCAGATATCCCAGCAATGGTGTAATTATAGGAATATTCCACATAATATTATTCTCCTTTATTTTTGTTTTCCGTCTTTTAATGAATAAATACAAAAGCTTTCAGGAACATTGTCAACGCCGCCGTTGCTCCAAGGATTGCACCTTAACAGACGCCAAACGGCTAAAATCAATCCCTTAATTAATCCATGCTTTTTCACTGCGCGCTTTGCATATTCAGAACAGGTCGGATAATATTTGCAGCAAGCAGGTTTAAGCGGAGATATACACTTTTGATAAATCAATATAAGTAAATCAGAAATTTTTTTCATCGATTTATTCACTCATTAATCATTCAATGATTATCATTTTTCTTAATTTTGAATTGCCTGTTTATTTCTTTTATAACTCTTTTTTTTATAAATTTTTCAATATCTGTTGATTTTACAGATATAATATCCGGTCTTGCTACAAAAACGACATCATAACCTACAGGAAATAGGGTTTCTGTATTTCTGTAAGCCTCTCTTATAATTCTCCTGGCTCTGTTTCGTTTTACTGCATTTCCAATTTTTTTTGAGGTTGTTATTCCTATCCTGTTATAGGGACTTCTGTTTTGAAAAAAATATACGGAAACAATCTTATTTGCTGTAAATTTTCCTTTTCTGTAAGCCCTCATAAAATCCTTATTTGATTTTATAATTGTAGTAAAAAGCATATAAACCTCAAATTAAAATAAAATATAAAAACAAAAGACCACTATAATACTAGGCTAATTCAAATTAGTAGTATCAGTGGTCAGCGAATTAGTAGCTAATTTTTTTTCTACCTTTTTGTCTTCTGCGAGATAAAATCTTGCGTCCGTTTCTTGTAGACATTCTTTTTCTGAAACCATGTTCTTTCTGAGCATGTCTTTTCTTTGGCTGAAAAGTTCTTTTCATCCTTTTTTCCTCCCTTCCATGAGTTATTAATATATATAACAACTCTGTTGAAATATTTAATTTTAAATCATCTTAGATTTAAAGCCTTTCGATTTAATATTATAGTATAATTATAAGTGATTTGTCAAGTTATTTAAGATATTTTTACAAATAATTATTATAATCAGTTTGCAAACACAAGATATAGTATAAAATTAAAATTGGTAATACTATTTTTTATAAATATTAAAGAATTTATTTTCAAAAAATCACAGCTTCTCTGCTTTTTTTATAAAAAAATTAAAATAATAATATATACTATATATAATATATATTGATTTTAAAAAAATTCTGAAGAATTTGCTTGTTTTTTTATTAAAAATATGCTATAATTAGCTTAATAATTTTTAATGGATTTTTATGCCCTTAAAACTACAAAAAATATCGGAGGTTTTAAATAGTGGATTCTTTTTCAGAAGTTTTTGAAGATGTGAAAAAGCATTGCCTTGCTGATCCGAATGTCAGTCAAATCGGTTTTGACAAATGGATTAAGCCGCTTGAAGCAGATAAACTTGAAAATAAAACTGCATATATTTTTGCTCAAAGTGAATTTGCAAAACAAACAGTCATGGACTTTTATTATGATTTAATAAAAAAATCATTTTCGGAAGTTTTAGGTATAGATGTTGAAGTAAGTATCTCAAATAAAAATGAAATCATGGATGACAGTCAGCAATTTAATTATGTCATTGAAAATGAAAAACATTTAGAACGTTCACTTAACGACGGTTTATATGACCTCACCTTCGACAATTTTATTAAAGGTAAATCTAATGAACTCGCATATGCATTTTGTACTGCTGTTGCCGGTATGAATGCAGATTCAGGCAATATAGGAAATAAAGTTATATTCAATCCTTTGTTTATATACGGCGATTCAGGACTTGGAAAAACTCATCTTCTAAAAGCTATTGAACATGAAGTAAAAATTAGAAATCCTGAAAAGAACATTATGTATGTAACCTGTGAAACATTTGCCAATGAACTTATCACAGCAATTACTAATCGTGATACAGAATCTTTTCATCAAAAATACAGAAACGTAGATTTTCTTTTAATGGATGATATTCAGTTTCTATCTAAAAAAGAACAAACACAGGAAGAATTTTTCCATACATTCAATGAACTTTACAATCATGGAAAACAAATTGTACTCACCTCAGATATTTCTCCTACGAAAATATCAAAATTAGAGGACAGAATTAAAAGCAGATTTGTCAGAGGTGTACAAGCTGACATCCAGCCTCCTGATTTTGAAACAAGAATGGCCATTATAAAAAGAAAAGCCGAACTTTTAAATATTGAAATTCCTGACCCTGTTTCAAGACTTATTGCCGAGAAAATAAAAACTAATATAAGACAGCTTGAAGGCGCGGTTAATAAAATTACAGCACTCACTATGTTTTCAAATGAAAAACCTTCAATAGCAATGGCTCAAAAGGTAATAAGAGAAAATTTAATAGAGAATCAGCCTGCTGATATTACTGTTGACAGAATTTTATCAGATGTTTCAGCAGCATTTAATGTAACTCCTGATGATATTCGCTCACCAAGCAGAAACGCACCTATCTCTCTTGCAAGAAAAATATCTATATATGTAATAAGAGAAGTAAAAGGACTAAGTTATACTGAAATAGGTGATGAACTCAAGCGTGACCATTCAACTATGACAATTAACTACAAAGATGTTAAAAAAATGCTTGATTCAAATGCTGATTTGAAAGAAACAGTTAATGATATAATAAAAAATTTAAAGGAAATATAAATTGTTACTTTTACAAAATTATCATTTCAACCGATTTCAACAAATATTTCAACAAAAATGATTTTATGATTTCTGCGATTTTTTGTGGTTTAAAACATAAAAAATGAAGAATTCAATTTTTTTAACAAAAATATAAATCAACTTTTAAAATAAAAATTTCAAAAGTTTTTGAATTCTAAGATTTTCAAAATTATTTATATAACTTTTTAGTTTTCAACTGTTGATTTAAGTTTAAACATGTTAAAAAAAATCAATGCCTGTTAAATATATTATATATCCTTTGAAAATTTGTTTATCAATAAATCCAGTCGTAGACGGCGTTTGACATAGTTTTTATAGTTTTAAACAACCTCTACTACTACTACTATTTCATTATTTATATTATTTATTTATTTTAAAAGAAATTTTAAAAAATAAATTTTTTTTACGCTCAATATTTGTTGTTTTTAAAAATATAAATTTGAAAGTTTTGCAGAAAGGTAAATGTGATTATTATGAAACTAATATGTAATAAACAAAGTTTATATGAAGCTGTTATAAATGTATCGAAAGCAGTTTCGGATAAATCCACTATTCCTGCACTTGAAGGAATAAAGATGAAGCTTCAGAATAATATTCTTGAATTAACAGGCTATGATTTAGAAATAGGTATTAAAACAGAGATATCGGTTAAATCTGAAGATATAGGTGAATTTATAGTAAATTCAAGACTTTTATCTGATATTATAAAAAGAATGCCTACTGAAGATATTTTACTTGAAATCAGTTCTAATATGCAGGTTAAAATTTCAGGAGGTTCGACTGAATATACAGTAAGTGCAATGTCTGCTGAAGAATATCCTGAACTTCCCGAAGCTGACAGTGAAGATAAATTTGCCGTATCTCAGGGTATTTTAAAAGATATGATAAGACAAACAATATTTGCTGTTTCTTTGACTGATACAAAGCCGATTTTAAAAGGTGAACTTTTTGAAATTCAAAACGGAATGTTCAATATGGTGTCTCTTGACGGATACAGACTTGCTGTAAGAACAGAAAATATAAATACAGCAAATGATTATAAATTTGTTGTTCCTTCAAATGCTTTAAGAGAAGTTATAAAGCTTTTAAAAGAAGATGATGAAGAAAATTGTATAATTTACATTTCTAAAAAGCATATCATTTTCGATATATCAGGATATCTGGTTTATTCAAGATTAATTGAAGGAGAATTTCATAACTATAAAGGTTCCATTCCTAATACTTGTGTTACAGAAGTTATAGTCAATACAAAAGATATGATTGATTGTCTGGAAAGAGCTTCACTTCTGATTAATGAAAGAGTAAAAAGCCCGGTTAGATGTATTTTCGATAACGGACAATTAAATCTTTCATGTTCAACTGCTATAGGAAAAATCAATGATGAAATAAATATTGATATTACAGGCCCTATGATTGAAATCGGCTTTAACTGCAAATTTTTACTTGATCCTTTAAAAACAATCACTGATGATAGGGTAAAATTTCAGATGAACGGTGGAAATCTTCCTATGAAGATTGTTCCACTGAATTCAAATAATTATACATTTTTAGTTTTACCTGTTAGATTAAAAAATGAATAAAAGTGAGATTAAAAATGAAAAAAGAAAAAGTCGAAATTAAAACCGAATTTATAAAATTGGATTCACTTCTAAAGTTTTCGGGTATTGCCGAAACAGGAGGAATAGCAAAAGAAATAATTTTAGACGGTGCTGTTAAATTCAACGGTGAGGTTTGTACTATGAGAGGTAAAAAAGTTCGCAGAGGCGACATAGTTACTGTTGAAGAATTAGGTATGGAGATAGAAATAATATAAATTTATGTTTATATCAAATATAAAAATTGACGGATTTAAAAATCTGTCTTCTATTGATATTAAAGCAGATAAAAGAATTAATGTTATCTGCGGTGATAATGCTCAGGGAAAAACAAATCTAATAGAAGCAATTTGGCTTTGCAGCGGTTTAAAAAGCTTCAGAAATTCTAAAGATAAAGATTTAATTAATTTAAACGAACAAAGCTTTCATATTGAATTGTCTTTTGAAAATAATTTCAGAAATCAAAAAATTGAGTATAATCTTTCAAAATTAAATTTAAAGGATAAGCAAATAAAATTAAACGGAGTTCCATTAAAAAATCATTCAGATTTATTCGGAAATCTCAATTGTGTTATTTTTACTCCTGAAGATTTGTCATTATCAAAAGGTTCTCCTGAAAACAGAAGAAAATTTTTAGATATTTGTGCTTCGCAAATTAAAAATTCATATAGAAAAGTTTTAAATAAGTATGATGAAATATTAATTCAGCGTAATTTTCTTTTAAAAAACATAAATTTAGGAAAATCAACTGTCGAAGAACTTGATGTATGGGACGAACAGCTTTCACGTCTTGGATCTTATATTTCGGTTTTAAGATATACTTATGCTAAAAAATTAAATATTTTTGCCGGAAAGTTATATAATGAAATTTCTCGGAAAAAAGAGAATCTTGAAATTTTTTATGAGTCATCTGTTTTTGAAAATTTAGAAAACAGAACTGATTATAACGGTGAGATGTCAGATGAATATTTAGAAAAGCTAAAAAAATCAAGATATGAAGATTTAAAGATAGGTTTTACTTCTATAGGTGTTCAAAGAGATGATTTGATTTCTAACATTAACGGGCTTAATTGCCGTGAATTCGGTTCTCAGGGACAGTGCAGGTCTGTTGCATTGATTTTTAAAATAGCACAGGCTTATATTCTTTTTGAAGAAACCAAAGAATCGCCTTGTATATTGCTCGATGATGTTTTATCTGAGCTTGATAATAAAAGACAGGATTTTGTTTTGTCCAGAATATCGGATATGCAGATATTTATAACCTGTTGTGAAGATATTAACTTAAATAAAAATATAGGAAAAACATTTTATATAAATGACGGTAAAGTTATCAACAAATAAAAATATGAATGTTAAAAATTTGAGGAAATAATTTATGTTTTTGCATTTGGGAAATGATGTTGTAATAAATACAAAAAATCTTATAGGGATTTTTGATATAGATAAATCATCAATATCTAAATTTACTAAAGAGTATTTGAATAACGCAGAAAAAATGAGAAGAATCGTTAATGTGTCATTTGAACTTCCGAAAAGTTTTATTGTTTGTTTGGATAAAAATTTTAATGAAACTGTTTATATTTCTCAGATTTCACCGTCAACATTAAAGAAAAGATTTTTAAAAAAAGAAATTTAGATAAAACAGAAATAGTGTGTAAAATTTAAGGAGGATAACTTTGGACAATCAGGAAATTAAAAACGAAGAGATAACAAAGGTTGATGAAATATCAAACGAAAATCTTTCTCAGGTTGAAAAAAGCAATAACTATGATGAAAATCAAATTCAAGTTTTAGAAGGGCTTGAAGCAGTAAGAAAAAGACCCGGTATGTATATCGGTTCAACCGGTTCAAGAGGTTTGCATCACTTAGTTTATGAAATAGTCGATAACTCTATCGATGAAGCTTTAGCAGGTTATTGCAATGAAATAAAAGTAGAAATTTTGCCTGGTGAAATTATCAAAGTATCTGATGACGGACGAGGAATACCAACAGGTATTCACCCAAAAGAAGGTATTTCTGCCGCAACTGTTGTATATACAATTTTACATGCCGGCGGAAAATTCGGCGGCGGCGGATATAAAGTTGCAGGAGGACTTCACGGAGTAGGCGCTTCGGTTGTAAATGCTCTTTCCGAATGGCTTGAATTGACCGTATATGACGGTGAAAATGTACATTTCCAAAGGTTTGACAGGGGACATTATTCCGAACAGCTTAAGATTATAGGAAAAACCGACAGAACAGGAACATCGGTTATGTTTAAAGCTGACCCTGAGATTTTTTCCGAGACAGTTTATGATTATGAAATTCTGCTGAAAAGGCTTCGTGAGCAGGCATTTTTAAATGCGGGAATAAAAATCGTATTTTCTGATGTCAGAGATGACAATGATATTAAATCCGAAACTTTGCATTATGAAGGCGGTATAAGAGAATTTGTTACTCACATACACAAAGTCAGAGGTCTTGAAGCTATAATTCCTGAGGTTATTTATATAAACGGTTCAGCCGGTGACAGCTATGCTGAGGTTGCACTTCAATATAATGACAGCTATAACGATTTTGTAATGAGCTTTGCTAATAATATTCACACTATTGACGGCGGAACTCACGAAACAGGATTTAAAAACGCACTTACCAAAGTTTTAAATGAATACGGAAAAAAATTTAATCTTTTAAAAGACGGTGAAAAACTTTTAGGCGATGATGTTCGTGAGGGTATAACAGCTATAGTTTCTGTTAAGCTGACCAATTGTGAATTTGAAGGACAGACAAAAGGAAGACTCGGAAATCCGGAAGTAAGACCTTTGGTTGATAAGATAGTAACTGAAAAGCTTATGAATTATCTTGAAGAAAATCCTTCAGTTGCAAAGGCTATTTTTGAAAAATCAATGGCTGCTCAACGAGCAAGAGAAGCAGCTAAAAAAGCAAGAGATTTGACAAGAAGAAAATCTGCACTTGAATCAGCACAGCTTCCTGGAAAACTTGCAGACTGTTCGGAAAAAGGTGCAGACGGAACTGAAATATACATCGTCGAGGGAGATTCAGCGGGTGGCTCTGCTAAAGAGGGCAGAGACAGAAGATTTCAGGCTATTTTACCTTTATGGGGAAAAATGCTTAATGTAGAAAAAGCGAGAATTGATAAAGTTTACGGCAATGAAAAGCTTATGCCTGTAGTAACAGCTTTAGGAACAAGCATCGGTGAAGATTTCGATATAACAAGACTTCGTTACGGAAAAATTATTATTATGGCCGATGCCGATGTGGACGGAAGCCATATCAGAACGCTTCTTTTGACTTTCTTCTTTAGATTTATGAAAGAATTGATTATTCAAGGTCATGTTTATATAGCACAGCCTCCTTTATTTAAAGTTTACAGAGGAAAACAAGTCAGATATGCTTTCTCTGATGAAGAAAGAGATGAATATATTAAAGAGCTTTCAGGTGACGGAAATTTGAAAGTTGAAGTTCAAAGATATAAAGGTCTCGGTGAAATGGACCCTGAACAGCTATGGGAAACAACAATGGATCCTGAAAGAAGAACAATGATTAAAATATCGCTTGAAGATGCTCAAAAAGCTGATGAAATATTTACAATTCTTATGGGTGATAAGGTTGCACCCAGAAAAGAATTTATAGAGAAAAACGCTAAGTATGCAGAAAATCTGGATATATAACAGGTTTAAATATTAATTGGAGAGGAATTAATATTTATTTCTTAATTTACGAAAGGAATATGTATTTGAAATGAGTGAAGAAGTTAAAGAAGAATTTTCATCTGTTGATTCACAGCTGGAGATGTTTAAGTCACAGGCAGTTGAAGAAATAAATGAAAAGCTTGAAGAGGTTAATCCAAGGGTTTCAGTATCTTACGATATTAAAAATACTGAAGAAGAGGAAGCATTTATTGCTTTTCAGAAAAAGTATATTTTAAAGTCAAGTATTTTAAAAACTATTGCATTTGGAATTTTAGCATTGTTATTTATTTATCAGATTGTAAAGAGGCCTGATAATTTTGCATCATGGCTGTGTTTTACGGTTTGTCTGGCAGTTGTTTTTATCGTATGGTATAATCCGATAAAAATAAGAAAAACGCTTTTAAAATCTTTAAAGCCGCTTGAAAATGACAGATATACTTTTAAGCTTTATGAAAATAAATTTTCTATAGAAACGATAATCCCTCAGGAAGAAATCGATGAAGCTATTAAGGAGGGTGAAGAAATATCAAAAATTCCTCCGAGAATAGTCGATTTCAGTGATATGGGACTTGCTGTTTTAGAAAAGGAAAATATGTTTGTAATATTTTTAGGTAAAGAGTCGATTTATGTTCTTCCGAAAAGATGTATGACAAAAAATGAGATAAAAGAAATTTCATTTATTTTTGATCAAAAGCTCGGCGATGATTTTGAAGCAGAAATAATTCAAACAGCTGAGTAAAAAAAGAGTTTAATAATGATATTATGAAAAGAGAGTGATATTGTGCCAGAGAATGAAATTCAGGATAAATCTTTGAATGATAATAATGACGGCGGAAATTTTGACAATAAGTTAATTGTCAGGGATATAGAATCAGAAATGAAAAATTCTTTTATTCAATATTCCATGGCAGTTATTGTTTCTCGTGCTTTGCCTGATGTTCGTGACGGTTTAAAGCCGGTTCACAGAAGAATTTTATATACAATGCATGAGAATAATCTTACACCTGACAAAGCATATCGTAAATGTGCTGATACAGTCGGTACAGTTTTGGGAAGATATCATCCTCACGGAGATGCTTCTGTTTATGATGCACTTGTCAGACTGGCACAAAGCTTCTCACTTCGTTATCCTTTGGTTGACGGGCACGGAAACTTCGGTTCTATAGACGGTGACCCTCCTGCTGCTTATCGTTATACTGAAGCAAAAATGGCTAAAATGGCTGTTCACATGCTGACGGATATCAACAAAGAAACTGTTCCGTTCATGCCGAACTATGACGACAGACTTAAAGAGCCTGTGGTTCTTCCAAGCCGTTTTCCTCAGCTTTTGGTGAACGGTTCAACAGGTATTGCAGTCGGTATGGCTACGAACATTCCTCCTCATAATCTGAATGAAGTAGTTGATGCACTTAGTATTCTGGTAGAAAACCCCGATTGTACGCTTGATGATTTAATGAGCTGCATAAAAGGTCCTGATTTTCCTACAGGCGGAATTATAATGGGCAGAGCAGGTATTCGTGCTGCTTATGCAACAGGAAGAGGAAAGATTACACTTCGTGCAAAGACTTCGATAGAAGAAATAAAGGGAAGAAACTGTATTCTTGTGCATGAAATTCCTTATATGGTCAATAAGTCAAGATTATTAGAAAGCATAGCTAACCTTGTTAAAGATAAGAGAATTGACGGTATACACGACCTTAGAGATGAATCTGACAGAAACGGAATGAGAATTGTTATTGAGCTTAAAAAAGACGCAATTCCTCAGGTTGTTTTAAATAAACTGTTTTCATATACACAGCTTCAGGACACTGTCGGTGCTATTATGCTTGCACTTGTTGACGGCGTTCCGAAAGTTTTAACTTTAAAAGAAATGCTTGAGCATTATCTTGACTTTCAGGTTGAAGTTATTGAGAAAAGAACACGCTATGATTTAAGAAAAGCAAAGGACAGAGCTCACATTCTTCAGGGTTACTGCCTTGCTATTGATAATATTGATGAGGTTATCAGTATTCTTCGTTCTTCAAAAACTATTCAGGAAGGTAAACAAAGACTGTTAGAACGCTTTAAAGACGAAGATATGTCAATTCTTTTAGGTCACACTGAACTTGAACACACAAAAGGCTTAACCGAGGTTCAGGCTGATGAAATTGTTAAGATGCGTTTAGGACAGTTGACTGGCTTAGAAAGACAAAAAATTGTCGATGAGTTTAACGCTCTTAAAGAAAAGATTGCAGATTTAGAAGATATTCTTGCAAATCATGACAGAGTACTTCATATTATTCTTGATGAAGTTAATGAAATAAAAAATAAATTCGGTGACGAAAGAAGAACACAAATTGAAAATGTCAGCGGTGAGGTTGATATAGAAGACCTTATTCCTGTTGAAGATAATGTGGTTACACTGACAAACAACGGTTATATAAAGAGAATGCCGGTTTCTGTATATAAAGCACAGCACAGAGGCGGACGAGGCGTTTCGGGAATGAAACAAAGAGAAGATGATTTTGTTTCGGAAATGTTTATTTGTTCTACTCACGACCATGTTTTGTTTATTACAAACAAGGGCATTATGTACAAACTTAAATGCTATGAAATTCCGGAGGGCTCTAAAGTTTCGAGAGGAATAAACATAGTAAATCTTTTAGCTTTATCTGAAGATGAACATGTGGCTCAGATGATAAAAACAGAGAATTTTGATGAGGGTAAATTTATCATCATGGTCACAAGGAACGGTAAAATCAAGAGAACAGAGCTGTCAAATTATAAAAATGTCAGAAAGAACGGTCTTATCGCTATCGGTATAGATGACGGCGATGAAATAATGGGTGTTAGAATGACGGATGGTTCAAGTGAAGTTATGGTAGCAACGCATGAAGGAAAATGCATAAGAATCAATGAAGGACAGATGCGTCCTATGTCAAGAACAGCTCATGGTGTTCGCGCGATTAAGCTTCGTGACGGTGATTATGTTGTTTCTATGGCAAGAATCAGAGAGGGAGCAGCAGTACTTACTGTTTCTGATAAAGGCTTCGGAAGGCGTTCTAGCATAGACTCTTACAGAATTCAGAATCGCGGCGGTTATGGAATGCTTAACTATAAGGTTTCAGACAAAAAGGGATATGTCTGCGGAATTAAGGTTGTCGATGAAGACGATGATATTATAATGATTTCAAGTGACGGAGTTGTTATAAGAATTCGTGCATGTGATGTCAGAGTCATGGGCAGATACGCAACCGGTGTCAGACTTATGAAAGTGAAGGAAGAATCTCGGGTTGTTAGTTTCACCCGTGCGGAACATGATGATTCTGCCGAGATTGCTGAGGTTGAACAGCCAAGCGAGGAAGAATTAAAAGCTGAAGAAGAAATGTCAAAGAAAGAAGAAGAAAAAGAAGCTTTAATTCAAGAGCCTGAACAGGATACAGAGGAATAAAAAAACAAAAATGACTGTAGATTTTAATTGCAGTCATTTTTTATGTACTGTTTTATTTTTCATTGTAAGATTACATAAAAAAGATAATTATTATTTGTAAAAAAAGTAGACTTTTAAATTGTCATCATCAAAATTATGGACATTTTTATGGATACATGATACAATACTTGTAAGTAAGTATATATTTTTTCTTGTAATAACTTTATAAAACTTGCTTATTTATAATTTATTAATGGGAGGAAAAACTATGAGTATCAAAAAATATGTTGCTGAGTTTATCGGAACAGCAGTATTAGTTCTTTTTGGCTGCGGTACAGCTGCATTCGGCGGAGGTTTAGTTGCAACAGCTATAGCATTCGGTCTTTCTGTTATTGTAATGGCTTATACTATCAGCAAGATTTCCGGCTGTCATATTAATCCGGCAGTTTCTGCCGCAATGTTTTTAGACGGAAAGATGAGTTTGACTGACTTTATCGGATATATTATAGCTCAGTTTTTAGGTGCAATTGCAGGAGCGTTAGCTATAGTTGTTATTTGGTCTACAACAGACATCGGATTCAAGTGGGGAAGAACAGTAGTAGGAGCTAACGGCGTTAATACAGGGGTTAATATGCTTGGTATGTTGATTGTTGAAGTAATTTTAACTTTTATATTTATTCTCGTTGTTTTAGCTGTAACAGAGAATAAAAAGACAGCACCACATGCAGGAATTTTTATCGGTATTGCATTAACTTTCGTACATATCTTAGGAATTAACCTTACAGGAACTTCTGTAAATCCGGCAAGAAGCTTTGGTCCGGCATTGTTCGGAGGAAAGGATGCATTAGCTTCACTTTGGGTATTTATTGTTGCTCCTGTTATCGGTACAGTAATTGCGGTTATTGTTAATAAGACTCTTATAAGAAAAGACAATACAGCTGAATAAAACACAATATAAATTCAGCCGGAGAAGTTAAACTCTCCGGCTTTTTGTATTTCTTATTCAACTAATGAAGTTATATCTTCAATTGACAGGCTTGGCTGGAAAGCATGATTAATTGCCATTGCAATAAGCCTTGATACCCTCATTATTAATTTGTCTATTGTACGGGGTGTAACCATCATATTTGTCATTTCTTTATCAGGGGCGGGAGTATTGAAGACATATTCTGAAATTGTCTGCATATCGGAAACCGTAGGAACACCTATTGCAATTACTTGTGTTTCAAGGGTTTTTTCCGATAATTCTTTTCTTGCATTTTCTACTCCGCTGCCCGGTGAGATTCCTGTATTACAAAGCTGGATAGTTGTTCCCAGATGAGAAATTTCAGAACAGGCAAGTGCATCGATTACAATTACAACAGAAGGATTAATCATTTTGCATACAGCTTTGACTGTTTCGCTTGATTCAATTCCGGTTGTTCCTAAAACTCCTGTTTTTATAACAGAAACTGTAGACAAGTCTGAAGTATCAACATCGTCAGCGAGCTGCTTTATATGACGGGTGGCAAAAGTCTGTTCCGCGACATGAGGACCTAAGCTGTCAGGCGTGATATTTTTATTTCCTAATCCAACTACTAAAATGTTGTCTTTTTTTTCACAGAGCTTGTTAATCTCTTCGGCCAGAATATCTACACGCTCATTAAAGTTATCAGGGTGGTTTTCTAAGGAAAGCTCGCTTTGTATGGTTATATATTTACCTATAGGCTTACCGAGACTTTCGGCAGCAGAATCGGTTTCCACAGAAATTTCTGTAATATTCAAATCAGCTTTCTGATATTCATTTTTTGTAATTCCCTCAATCGGTGATGTTTTTGTAAGTTGTTGCGCCGCTTCGAGTGCAAGGTCAGTACGAATTCCCATAGATATTTTCTCCTCTTATTAACCATTATATAAAAATTTTAGAAAAATGCTTGCTTTTTCATTTTGAATGTGTTATTATAACACTTGAGACTTGTTTTATAAAATAATTGCATTTTCCTCTCAGTCATGCAATTAGCTTATGCAAATAAGTGCAAAATATTATAAAAACTGATATTTTGGTTTTTATAAATTTTTTTGAGGAGGTGTAAAAATGCCAAATATCAAATCAGCTAAGAAAAGAGTTAAGGTTATTGAAACTAAAACTGCAAGAAATAAGGCTATAAAATCAGAGCTTAAAACAGTTTTGAAAAAGGCACAGGCTGCAGTTGCTAATGGTGACGCTAATGCTAATGAAGCTGTAACATATGCAATCAAGAAGGTTGACCAGGCTGCTGCTAAGGGCATTATGCACAAGAACAAGGCAGCAAGAAAGAAATCTCAGCTTGCTAAGCTTGTTAAGTAGTTTATGATTTAAAAAATAACAGAGAGCGGACTCGTAATAGGTCCTGCTCTTTTTATTTTACGATTTTTTATTGAATAAATTATAATTTCTTTCATTTTGTTTTTTATGGTTTGTTAGTTGTGACATAATGGGCGGAAACTTAAAAAGTATAAAACATGTCAATCAAAAAAGCCAGAGGGAATTCTGCTCCTCTGGCTTTTTATATTTTTAATGCATAAATATAATCTTTTTGGAATCAATGATAATTATATAATTAAATCTTGCAATGTACAAAATTTTAATCATAATATCTGACAACAGCAACAACTTTACCTAAGATTTTTACTTCGTCAACTATTATCGGGTCCATTGTGTCATTTTCAGGCTGAAGTCTGAAATGTCCGTTTTCTTTATAAAATCTTTTTACGGTTGCATCTTCATTATCAACCAGTGCAACAACGATTTCTCCGTTTTCGGCAACAGGAACCTGTTCAACAATGACAGTGTCACCATCCAGAATAGCTGCATTTATCATACTTTCTCCACGAACCTTTAGGGCAAACAGTGGATTTGAATAGTGTCTGTCAGGCTGAAAGCTGATATAATCGGTTATGTCTTCAATTGCAGTAATAGGATTTCCGGCTGTGACTGTACCAACCAGCGGAATGCTTATACCTTTTTTTCCTGTTAATTTTATTGCACGGTTTTGATTTGTTCCTTTTTCAAGAAGTCCCGATTCTCTAAGGGTCTCAATACAACGAAATCCCGTTGATGAAGATTTAAAACCAAACTCAGCACATATTTCTCTTACAGTGGGTGCATATCCGTCTTCAATACGTTCTTTGATATATTTATATACTTGCTTATCTCTGTCACTAAGATTTTTCATAAAAATTCTCCTTATTTACTTTTCTCTTTTAACTTTTGTGCCAGCTTTTTTGCAACCTTATAAACATCTCCGCATCCGAGTGTGATAACTAAATCACCCTCTTTAGCATTTTCACAAAGATAGTCTATAACCTGATCGAAGTTTTTGTTTTTTTGTTCTGATGTCTGTGCGTCCTGAACTTCTTTATCTGAATCAAACCAGATACATCCCGGAATTTTTTCACCTAAATCCTTTGAGTATATTCCGATTGTATTCTTTTCACGGCTTCCCATTATATCCGTTAAAACTGTTATGTCAGCTATTTCAAGTGCTTTAACAAAGTCATCCAGAAGCATTGATGTTCTCGAATATGTGAACGGCTGAAAAACTGCCCAAACTCTGTTGAAATCAAGTGATTTAGCAGCATTAAGTGTTACTGAAATTTCAGCAGGATGATGAGCATAATCGTCAACAATTGTTATTCCGCTTACTTCATCAATTTTTTCAAATCGCCTGATTGCACCCCTGAAGGTCTGAAGTCCCATTGCAATCCCGTTATATGAAACTCCGGCGTATCTTGCAGAAGCTATTGCAGCAAGTGCATTAAGAACATTGTGAATACCGGGAACATGAATTGCAAGAGTGCATTCTTTTTCGCCTTTATGATAAACTTCAAAAGTGGTTTTAAGACCTTTAGTTTCGATAATCTTAGCAAAATAGTCATTGCTTTTATTAAAACCAAATGTAATTACTTCTTTATTTAATCCTCTAATTGAATCAAGAGTGTTTTGGTCATCACCATTTACAATTAGTGCTTTTGTTGCCTTTGAAGCAAACTCACGGAATGATTTTTTTATATTGTCAAGTGTTCCGAAATAGTCTAAGTGGTCAGCATCTACATTGAGTATTACTGCAACATCAGGAGAAAGCTTTAAAAATGTATCGACAAATTCACACGCTTCGCAAACCATAATGTCACTTTTCCCTGACCTTCCGCTTCCTCCTATTGCCGGAAGCTTACCACCTATTACACAAGAAAGATCAATGCCTTCTTCAATAAATATTTGTGTCAGCATGGAACTTGTTGTTGTTTTACCATGAGTACCTGAAATGCAGATTGCATTGCTGTACCACTCTGTTACAATACCCAAAAGTTCGCTTCTTTCCAATACAGGAACACCGCTTTGAAGAGATGCAATAAGTTCAGGATTGTCTGACATAATGGCAGCCGTGTGCACGATTAAATCAGCACCTTCAATGTTTTTGGCTTTTTGTCCCATAAATACCGGTATACCAAGCTTTCTTACTGCATCCAGAGTTTCGGTTTCATTGTTATCTGAACCGGTTAGGTAGTACCCTTTTATATGAAGTATCTGAGCAAGCGGATACATGCCGCTTCCGCCGATACCTATAAAATGAATATGTTTTTTATCATTTAAAATATTTATATCTGTTTTTTTATTATCAATTTGCATAAGAAAGTATCCTTTCATGATGAACATATATTCTTTTATATATTATATAACATTTTCTTATAAAAATAAAGTCTTTTTGAATAAAAATAATGCTTTGGTCAAAAATATTTTTAAATAAAGTTGTGCAAATATAATTCTTTGCTAAAAAAGAAGAAAAAACGACAAAATATATTTGATTTGCACAGGAAAGGTCAGTGACATATGAAAATTACAGACATTAAGGTAAGAAAACTATTAGATTCAGGAAAGCTGAGAGGAGTAATAAGCATTACTCTCGATGATGCTTTTGCAGTACACGACATTAAAGTAATTCAAGGAGAAAACAGGCTTTTCGTTGCTATGCCGAGCAGGCGTGACGAAAAGGGCACATTCAGAGATGTTGTTCACCCGATAAACAGTGAATTAAGAAATGAGCTTGAGACCCAGATACTTTCTGCTTATCAAAGAGAACTTGAAAATCAAAGTTTACAACAAACAGAAGAGTAAACAAAAAAACAACCCAGGTATGCAGCCTGAGTTGTAAGATTAGTTAAGTTCAGTTTAAAAAACTTTTTGCTTTATTGACAATGCCTTTATCATTATCATACGTGAGAACTGAACATGCACGGTCAATTTCTATCCAGCGAATATCTGAGATTTCCTCCTCCTGAGGTGTAAAATTTGTATTTTTGGCTTTTGCTATAAAATACACTACTATTTTCTGAGTATCTTTTTTTGGAGAATAGGAAACGGTTTCTCTGAATGTAGGGTCAATAATTGTGTCAATGCTTGTTTCTTCTAAAATTTCACGATGCGCAGTTTCAACTTCAGTTTCACCGGCTTCAACATGACCCTTAGGAAATGACCAATGACCGCTGTTTATATGTTTTATAAGCAGGATTTCGGTGTTCCCATGATATTTTCGATAAACGACTGCCCCGCAGGATTTTTCATTTATCATGTGTATTACCCTTTCTAAAGTAATTTTGATGTATATTAAATATATTATATCATAAAAAATTTCATTTGTCTTTAATTTTAAGAATTTTTTTTAAAAAGAGTAATATAAACTATAAAAGCTGTAAAATTTGTTTTATAAATTTAAGTATATAACCATATAAGTGATTTGAATTACAATTTTAAGAAGCAATTTTTTATAACTGAAATTATAAATGCTTTGCACTCTGTCTATAACCTGTGACAGAGTGCATTTTCTTAAATCAATTCAGATTTTAGGTTTTAAGGTTCGTTTCGCTGAACTTATAATAAAAGGTGTCGTTTTTTGTACAATTGTTGAAAACTTTAAAACTTGTTGTTTAAAACACTGCGTAAAATAGGGAGTTTCTAACACTTTCAACAGGTTTTTCAACAATATACAATCATTAAGGGTCGGTTTGTATAAATTTTGTTCATAAAAAATTAAAAACAATAACGAAAATTTTAATGGATTTTGCACATAAAATTTTTGGATTATTGTATAAAAAACCTATTGACAAATATATGTGATATTACATATAACCTTTAACAAAAGTATAAAATTAATCTTTGTTTTTAGGAATGGAAAAACCGAATTTTGTATAGTCGCCCAAAACGCTGTCGACATTAATTGTTCCACCATGAAGAGAAATAATTGAGTGAACAATATTCAGACCAAGGCCTGCACCAACGGAATCATTTTCTTTTGAAGCTCTTGTCTTATAAAAACGATTAAACACTTTTTTTCTTTCAGCTTCGCTGAGTCCTTCACCGCTGTTTTTTACAGAAACATAGTTATAATCTGCATCTTCACTGAATTCGAACTTAATATACCCGTTTTTATCGGTAAACTTTATTGCGTTTTCAATTAAATTATAAAAAACCTGATAAATCATGTCTTTATCTGCATGAATTATTGCTGGGCCGATATCAAGACCCAAGATTTCAAGATTTTTCTCTTTGATGTTTTTTTCAAAGGTATTCAATATATTCACAATGATATCTATAATCTTTACATCAATCATTTCGGGTTTTATTGCTCCGGATTCAAGCTGTTCAAGATTAAGCATAAGTCTTGTCAGTCTTGAAAGACGCTTTGCTTCCTGTGAAATTAGTTTTAAATACTGAGGTTCTTGCTCTGCTGTTATTGTTCCGTCAATAATCCCGTCAACAAATCCGTTGATAGATGCAAGAGGCGTTCTGAGTTCATGCGAAATGTTTGAAACAAATTTGTTTTTCATTTCGTCATTTTTTTGTATTGCTTCTGAAAGCTTGCTTAATGCCAGCTCAAGCTGATAAATTTCATCAATATCAGAATATGAAGAAAAGTCGCTGAATTCGCCTTTTGCCATGTTTTCGGACATTTCTGTCACTCTTAAAATAGGTTTTAATACACGGTGCTTCGCTGAAAAAAATATTATAACCGTGTTTATTGCAGCAACTATTATCATTGCAATTATTATAATTAAAACATTTATATACGGATTTAAATTTAATTTAACAGAAAAAATATGCAACACTCCTAAAACAATAAATATGTTTAGAAGTATTGCTGCAAAAAGGTGTATAAAATTTTTTAAAAAACTACTTTTTTTGTTCATTAGTCCTCATCAACTTCAAATTTATATCCTACACCCCAAACTGTTTTTAACTCCCACTTGTCGGATACACCTTCAAGTTTTTCACGAAGTCTTTTAACATGAACATCAATAGTCCTCGAATCACCGTAATATTCAAATCCCCAAACTTCATCAAGAAGCTGATCACGGGTGTATACTCTGTTTGGATTTGACGCCAGATGGAAAAGAAGCTCAAGCTCTTTCGGAGGCGTGTCAAGAATTTCACCGTTAACTTTAAGCTCATATCGTGTCATATTAACCGAGAGCTTATCGTATTTTACCTCTTTTACTTCAGTTTTAGTGGTTGTCTGTCCGACTCTTCTGTATACAGCTTTAATTCTTGCGATTACTTCTTTGGTGTCGAAAGGCTTTACAACATAATCATCAGCACCTAATTCTAAACCTAAAACTTTGTCGAATGTTTCGCCCTTTGCGGTTATCATAATAATCGGTACATTTGATTTTTTCCTGATTTCACGGCAAACCTGCCATCCGTCAAGTCCCGGCAACATTATGTCCAAAAGAATTATATCAGGTTTCAATGCATTGAATTTAACAACAGCTTCTTCGCCGTCATGTGAAATAATTGCGTTATAACCTTCCTTCTCAAGATAAAGTCTGAGAAGCTCACAAATATTTTTATCGTCATCTACGACTAATACTTTTCCTAATGACATAACTATTCCTCCTATTTCTGAATATTATTAATGAACAGAGTACAATTCATAGATAAAATCACAAAATATCCGAATGTAATCCATAATAAATTATAATTAGTACATTTATTATAACAAATTCACAACTGACAAAAGTATATATTTTTTGTATTATATATTTATATTCTGTAAACTTTATAATATTGTCAGACTTTATTGATTTTTTATTCATACCTATTGATTAATTTTTTTGAATAAACTCGATATTTTTAGATTTATGAAAAAAACAGTTCAACAATATAAACTTTATGTAAAGTTTCACTACATTTATATAAATTTAATAAAAATTTTTGGTCATTATTACAAAAATTAAAAAAGTTCCGGATTTTCTCTTGATTATTTAAAAATAAATGGTAAAATGTATTTAGCACTCAAAAAGAGAGAGTGCTAAAATCGTGTTGAATAAAATCGAAATATATTATTAGGAGGATTTGCTATGAACATTAAACCATTACAAGACAGAGTTGTTATTAAGATGCTTGAAGCGGAAGAAACAACAAAGGGAGGAATTATTTTATCAGCTGCCTCAAAAGAAAAACCTCAGATTGCTGAAGTAATTGCAGTTGGCCCGGGAAAAGATGATGTAAAGATGGAAGTTAAAATCGGTGATAAGGTTTTAACAAGCAAATATTCAGGTACGGAAGTTAAAATTGACGAAGAAGAATATACAATTTTAAAAATGGAAGATATTCTTGGTATCGTTGAGCAGTAACATATATTGCATTCACAGGGAAAAACATATTTTATTCTTAATTTAAGGAGAGATTATCATGGCTAAACAAATTATATACGGCGAAAATGCCAGAAAAGCACTTCAGGCAGGTATTGACCAGCTTGCTGATACTGTAAAGATTACACTTGGACCTAAAGGCAGAAATGTTGTTCTTGATAAAAAATTCGGTGCACCGTTAATCACAAATGACGGTGTTACAATCGCTAAGGAAATTGAACTTGACGACGCTTTTGAAAACATGGGAGCACAGCTTGTTAAAGAAGTTGCTACAAAAACAAATGACGCAGCCGGTGACGGAACAACAACCGCAACACTTCTTGCACAGGCTTTAGTATGCGAGGGAATGAAGAATATTGCAGCCGGTGCAAATCCAATGATAGTAAAGAAAGGTATGTCTAAGGCTGTTGACGCTGCTGTTGAAGAAATTGCAAAAAATTCAAAGCAGGTAAACGGTTCTGATGATATTGAAAGAGTAGCAACTGTTTCATCAGCTGACGAGAATGTAGGAAAGCTGATAGCTGAGGCTATGGAAAAAGTGACTTCAGACGGTGTTATTACAATAGAAGAAAGCAAAACTGCCGAAACCTACAGCGAAGTTGTAGAAGGAATGCAGTTTGACAGAGGATACATCACACCATATATGGTAACAGATACAGAAAAAATGGAAGCTGTTATGGATGATGCTTATGTTTTGATTACAGACAAGAAGATTACTAACATTCAGGAAATTCTTCCGCTTCTTGAGCAAATTGTAAAAGCAGGTAAAAAGCTTGTTATTATAGCAGAGGATATTGAGGGTGAAGCACTTTCAACACTTATTTTAAATAAGTTGAGAGGAACATTCCAATGCGTTGGTGTTAAAGCACCGGGCTTTGGCGACAGAAGAAAAGAAATGCTTCAGGATATCGCTGTTTTAACAGGCGGACAGGTGATTTCGGAAGAAATCGGTCTTGAACTTGCTAACACAACAATCGACCAGCTTGGTCGTGCAAAACAGATAGTTGTTCAAAAGGAAAATACAATTATTGTAGACGGTGCAGGCGACGCATCTGCTATAAAGGACAGAATCGGTCAGATTAAATCACAAATCGAAAACACAACTTCTGATTTTGACAGAGAAAAGCTTGAAGAAAGACTTGCTAAGCTTTCAGGCGGGGTTGCAGTAATCAAAGTCGGTGCTGCTACTGAAATAGAAATGAAAGAAAAGAAACTAAGAATCGAAGACGCTCTTGCTGCTACTAAGGCCGCTGTTGAAGAGGGTATCGTTGCAGGAGGCGGAACAGCGCTTATCAATGCTATGCCTGCTGTATCAAAGCTTATAGATACACTTGAGGGTGACGAAAAGACAGGTGCACAAATCGTTCTCAAGGCTTTAGAAGCTCCTGTTCGTCAGATTGCTACAAATGCCGGACTTGAGGGTTCTGTAATAATCGACAAGATTATTTCATCAGATAAGATAGGATATGGTTTCAACGCTTATAATGAAGAATATACGGATATGATTTCTGCCGGAATAGTTGACCCAACTAAGGTTACTCGTTCAGCACTTCAAAACGCTTCTTCAGTTGCATCAATGGTTCTTACTACAGAGAGTCTTGTTTCAGATATAAAGGAAGAAACACCTGCTATGCCTGCAATGCCTGACGGCGGAATGGGCGGAATGTATTAATAAAAACATTCATAATATATAATTAACGGCTGACAGTAAAATGTCAGCCGTTTTTCTATTATATAAGTTATAGTTGCAGATAAACAAGTTATTTCCCGTCCCAAAGATAAGTATTAAGCTCAACCTTGCCCTCGTCCGAAACCTCTATACCATCAGCACGAAGCAGGTTAATTTGCTTATTTTCACCGCCGAATGCAAATGCTTTAGATACTTCACCGAAACGGTTGACAACACGGTAGCATGGAATATTTTGAGGGTCGGGATTTACATGAAGTGCATAGCCTACAATCTGTGAAAGATGTCTGTTTCCCGCAAGTGCGGCTATCTGACCGTAGGTTGCAACCTTGCCTTTCGGTATTTTCTTTACTACCTCATAAATTTTTTCAAAAGTATTCATTTTTATATCTATATTCCAGACAGGGAATATCTCTCCTTTTTGATGTTCTGTGTTTTGTGAAGTCACGGAAAACAAAACTTAGTCAGGTTCTAATCTTCTCCGAGTTTGAGTGCCTGTGAAATTTTTATCTTTGAAATTATTCTTCCCAAAACTGTGAAACATATAACAAGCATTACGCCTATTATAACATAGACTTTCATATAATCGCTTCTCAGCGGAACAACGCTGAACGGCGGAACAGCATCATAAGAATTGAACAGCGACTGGAACAGCGGAACAAACAAATTGCTTGCTATTCCGCCTATGATTACCGAAGCTACAATAGCCATTCCGGATACTAAAAATTGTTCATAGAACAGCAATCCGATTATTTCTTTAAAGGTCATTCCCATCGCTCTTAAAATTCCAAACTGCAGAGTTCTTGCTTTGATAGATAAAATCCAGTAAATTAAAAAACCTATAAAGCACATAATCATTATTATAATAAATCCTAGAGTTAATGCTCCGTTCATTCCCTGAAGCATAGGATCGTTTTTTTCGGAAATAACCTCTTGTGAAGCTACATTTAGCTTTGTAGGTTCCATGTAAGATTCTTCAATCGAATTATAAAAATCTGAAACTGATGCACTGTCATCTAAATCTATCCAGACCTCATAAGGTTCTATAGCCGTCTTTATCTGAACATAATCAAAATTCATAATTGCAAAGTCTTTGGTTCTGCCGTCGTCGTTTTTATCGTGAGGGTTAATAGACGGCCAATAGTCAGCAAATGCTAAAACCGTTGCGTCAAATTCTGAGTTGCTTCCCCATGAAACTTTTACTTTATCACCTTTTTCATATCCGTAACTGTTTTTGAAAGATGATGAAAGAATTACGCCGTAATTGCATTCACTCAGTGCATTTAAGTACGAATTTATATGAACCGGTAAAAGTTCATCTTTAAACCAGCAAATCTTTGAAAATTCACTAGGATTTACTGTCATCAGGCTGACATCAGGAATGGTATCAGTGGTGTATGAATTATCGTTATATCCTTCCCAACCGCCCTTTTTGTCTTTATCAGAGTTTGGCGTTTCAAGGGTAACTTTTCTTGGGCTGTTTATATTTACGGAATCATTTTTATAAACTCTTGTTGCGGATTTTACTCCGTCAAGGTTTTCAAACCGTTCAAATGAAGGCTCAATATATGTCAGTGCAGATGCATCGGTATCGCTGTCCTCAGAGCTTTCATCAGAAACATTTGATGAACTAATTGAAGACGCCTGTTCCTGAGTGACTGAAGAATCATTTGAACTGTTATACCATTCTTCGGCAATAACTGCGTCGCATCCTATCGAGTAATGTATTTTTTCCTCAGCGTTTCTGTTTAGTGCTCTTGCTGTATTTGCAAAAAACAGTCCCAGTGATATGGTTAAAATCAAAAACACCATTATAAAACTTTCACGACCTGTTGAAGAACGTCCTATATTGTTCAGAGAAACATATTGTGCCGGCGTCCAAAATCTTTTTCCTATCTTATATACTAGTCGTATAATCAAAGGATAAATTCTAATAACAAACAGTCCGCATCCGAGAATGAATGCAGTAGACGCAACAAAGAGCATAGGGTTTACTGTTGCTGTGGTATCGTTAACACCCTGACTTATAAGTTTTTGCTGGGTACTGTTATAAAAATAAAGCCAGACTATAGAACCTGCTATAAGAATTATATCAAATCCGAGTTTTTTCCAAAGCGGTATTTTTCTCTTCAAAGCTTTTGAGGTTTTGTGTTCTACAATTGTTGTGTTTGTTGCCGGATAGGTAGGTATAAGAGTTGTCAGGAAAAATACACAGACGGCAAGCGAAGCATATAAAAATGCTTCTGCCGACAATTTAATAGGAAGTGCCGTTCTGTTTACAAATTCTAAAAATCCGTTTGACGCACCGAGAATATTGCAAAGAAGCAATCCTAAAAAAGGACCTACAATAGCTGTTATTATACCGAGTATAATTGATTCTAAAGCATAAATGAACATTATCTGCAATCGTGAAGCTCCTCTGCTTTTAAAGACTGCAATTTCATTTTTTTCAGCTTCAACATTCATTTTCGAAACCATGAATAAATAAAAAAGAATCATAAGCATTACGGGAATTTGAATAAGCCATAAAATCAGTTTGAGCTGAGATGACCTGTCAGCATAATCCCTTAATATATCCAGTGCAGGAACGCTGAGGGTTACTCCTGATGATAAATAAACCTTATCCTGCTCAGCCAGTTTATCTATAACGCCCGATAACGAAGTCATATCTATGCTGTGGTAATCGATTGAGTGATGTTCAGACATTTTGACGATTGACACTGCATTTGTCTTTATCATTTCAGAAAGCATAGTATCATAATCGACAAACATAGTACTTACATAAGTTTCATCAAGTCCCTCAGACCAGAATGAGTCATTTTGGTCTTTTACATCAAACATTCCCACTATTTTGACTTTGGTGGTTACATTTTCATTGAACGCACTGGCTATTAAATATGTTTGGTCTAAGTCAAATCCTGTATTTTGAAGTGCATCTTCTGTCATTACACATTCAAAAATCCCATCATTTCTGCTTTTATCAGGAAGCCGTCCGTTTTTTATTTGAATATGTTCATAAATATCGGTCATTCCCGTAAGATAAAATCTGGCAGGTTTTCCTGAAAATGTTTTATCGATATTTTTCGCATAAAGATATGTATCTGTTATAGTTTTTTTCTCACTCGATGCTGAAAATCCTAAATCGTCAAAATTATCTTTAAATGATTCTGCCATTTCTTCAACGATTTCAGTTTGTTTATCTGAATTTATATCTAAAGGCAGATTATAATTAACTGAATACAATCCTGGATTTTCGTCGTTTTGAATTTGGTATGCTTCCATATCCTTAACAAGCATTCGCTGCAATGAAGCATTCATATAAAGCGGAATAGTACTCATCATTGCAGACGCCATTATAAATCCTAAAGCAAGACAAATCACCATCCATTTGGTGTTTCGCATCTTTCTTATCAATAGGGTAAACATAATTTTTTCCTTTCCTATTAAAATTTAAGATATACTATCTGATAACGACCTCGTCGCCCTCTTTAAGACCGGATTTAATTTCTGAAGCCGTTGAGGTTTGAAGTCCTATTTCTATTTCTCTTGCTTCCTTTTCACCGTTTTCGTTTAAAATATAAACAATATTTTGTCCGTTAATGGTTTTTATAAGTCTTGTAGGAATGTTTACAGCGTTTTTCGCTTCGCCTAAAACCAAAATTGCGTCTGCAATGTTGCCGATTGCACCTGACGGCAGTTTGCTATCGGTGAATTTTATATATACATAACCGGCTTCATATTTCTTTTTACTGTTTTGAGGAACTTCTGACGGAATCATAGATACTTTTCCCTGATAAAATTTATTATTATATTTTATCTTTATTTTCTGCTTCATTTTATATCTGCCTATATTGCTTTCACTGGGTTTAATCGCTAAAAACAAACTGTCAGTGTCAATAACAGAAGCAACGGTTTCACCTGCAGATATTTCGTCACCTGCTGACAGCGGTGTCACTGATGACACCAAACCGGAGTTTTCAGCATAAAGAAAAGAATTTGACTGCTGTTCCTTTAATGCATTCAATTCATTTTCCAAAATATCAATTTCTACCTGTGCATTATCTATTTCTGCCTGAAAGGCTTTATTCTTTTTTAGTATTTTCTTTTGAAGCTTTGCTTTTTTTATGCGAAGCTCCTTATCTTTAATCTGATATTCTAAATTTCCTGTATCAAGCTCGCAGATTAAGTCGCCGGATGAAACTCTGTCACCGGCTGAAATATAAATTTTTCTGATTTTTCCGCCTTGGCTTTCATATGATAGTTCCGCTGTGTTTTGTGATTCGATTTTTCCTGAATGAACAATCTGTTTTACAAGGTCGCTTTTTCGTGCTTTAACCGTAGTGTATTTTACTTCACTTGCTTTTACATTCGGAGCTTCTAAAACTTCTTCTTCATCAGGGAAGAAATAACAGCCGCTGAAAACGGATATGGTAATTATACAAGCCAAACACACTGACAGGTATTTTTTTATCATTATATCACCATCCTGCATGAAAATAATTCATGCCAAATTCTTTTATAAAGAAAATTAAAGGGGTGCCGAATATAAGACACCCCGTGGTTAATTAATTATTATTTATAGAGTGGTCCGTAGTTTTGACATGCTCTGTAATCGGCACTCTCTAAATCCTTTGTTCCAAATGCACTCCAGCAATGCGGACGATAAATATCCTCATCGGGAACATTGTGCATTGCAACAGGAATTCTCAGCATTGATGCAAGTGTGATAAGATCAGCACCGATATGTCCGTATGAAAGTGAACCGTGGTTTGCTCCCCAGTTAGCCATTACACTGTATACATCTTTGAATGCACCTTCACCTGTAAGTCTTGGTGCGAACCAGGTTGTAGGCCATGTTGGGTCTGTTCTCTTGTCAATTGTATTGTGAATCTCATCAGGAAGCACACAAGTATATCCCTCTGCAATTTGAAGTACAGGACCTAATCCGTCAATGATATTTACCCTCATCATTGTAACAGGCATTTCAGCTAGAGTTTTCCAGTGAGAAGAGAATCCGCCGCCTCTGAAGTATCCGAGATTTGCAGGACGCCAATCGGTTGCTTTAAGACAAGCATCAATGTTCTCATCTGTCATTTCCCACCATTTTTTCATCATACCGTCGGCAGCACCTGTTCCGTCAAGTGCAGCAGCACCTGAATTAATAAGGTGGATAAATCCGTTTGCAGCTTTGCCCTCAGGTTTCATTCCGCAAACTCTTTCAACTGCTTCAGGGCTCCAGTATGTTCTTACATCTGCGAAAATACTGGCTGTGTGTGAGATAAGATGACCAAGCAGCATTGAAACACCGTTGAGTCCGTCATTTTCGGTTGCAAGCAATACAGGCTGTCTTTTTCCGTTCCAGTCAAATGTGGAATTCAGCATTGCCTCACAGAAATCTGCGTTAGGTTTATAGTCAGTCCACTGTCTTTGTCCTTGGAATCCGCCTAAAAGTGCGTTTCTTCCGCAAGATTCTTCAATCCAGCCAAGCTCAGCAAGCTTTGGATTTCCAAGCATTATATCTCGGATTATAAGAGTCATCTTAACTGTGAACTCCCAATCCTTTTCGCTTCTTTCATCACCCTGAACAATAGGAGGATCATTTACATTATCATCTCCCTGAGGACAATGCTCCTTTGTCCATGCAAGAGCCTTTTGGAACTCTTCTTCGTCATAAATTCCAAGCTCCATGCGCCTTAGAATTTCAACCTCGTCTACCCACTCAGAACGAAGTCCCAGATATTTTGCAAAGAAGTCAACATTGCAGTATGAACCTGCAATACCCATTGCAACAGCACCTATATTACAGTATGCCTTATTCTTCATTTCACCGACTGCTACGGCACATCTTGCAAAACGTAAGATTTTTTCTTCAACGTCAGCAGGAACTTCTTTATCGCCTATATCCTTAACATCATGACCGTAAATAGCGAAGCATGGCTGGCCGTTTTGAGCATATGCTGCCATTGCTGCTGCTAAATATACAGCTCCCGGACGTTCTGTTCCGTTAAATCCCCAGAGAGCCTTTATTGTTGTAGGGTTGTTGTCGGTTGTTTCTGTTCCATAGCACCAGCATGGCGAAACAGAAAGTGTCGCAACGACATTTTCCTTTGAAAACTTTTCTTCGCAAAGTGCAGCTTCATATCCTCCGCCGATTGTTGTGTCGGCAATAACACACTGAACAGGTGTTCCGTCTGAATATGTCACCTTTGAAGAAATCAGATTCGCTGCAATCTTTGCCATATCCATTGTCTGGTCTTCAAGACCTTCACGAATACCTTTTCTTCTTCCGTCGATGATAGGTCTTATTCCTATTTTATAATACATTTTCTTTCCCTCCGTCTATTTTATTTTAATTATTTTCTTAAATTCATCATATGCCTTTTCAAAAGCTTTCACTTCATCATTATCAGGCTCAAAGGTTTTTACATTGTCAGATTTTGCAATAATCTCTCTTGCGGTTTTTATATCTGAAATGCTTCCGTCTGACATAAGCTGAACAGCAATATTTCCAAACACCGTTGCCTCAACAGGACCTGCCGAAACAGGAGTATTACAGGAATTAGCTGTCATCTGACATAAGAGCCCGTCCTTTGTTCCTCCTCCGACAATGTTTATAATTTTATATTCTTTGCCGGTCAGCTCTTTAATCTGATCATATGCATAACGATATTTCAGACTTAAACTCTCATAAATGCATCTGACAATCTCACCAACCGTCTGAGGAACATACTGTCCGGTTTCTTCACAAAACTTTTGAATTCTTTTCGGAAGATTTCCCGGCGGTGTAAGCGTCGGATAATCAGGATCGACAAAGCATTTAAAAGGCTCACTTTCAAGAGCCAATTTCTCTAAGTCAGCAAAAGAATAATCCTTACCCTCTCTCTGCCATTGTCTTCTGCTTTCCTGAATAAGCCAAAGCCCGATTATATTTTTAAGAATATTGGTTGTACCGCCATATCCGCCTTCATTGGTTAAATTCAGCTCATAAGCTTTATTATTAACAATCGGCTCGTCTGTTTCAGTTCCGAAGAGAGACCATGTTCCGCATGAAACAAAGATAAAGTCTTTTTCATCAGTCGGAACAGATACAACAGCATCTTGTGTATCATGTCCGCAGACTGCAATTACGGGAACTTTAGGGAGACCCAGCTCTTCACACAAATCATCACTAAGGTCGCCTATCTTAGTTCCGCTCGGAACGATTTCACCGAACAATTTCTGAGGAAGCCCCAGAGCGTCAATTACATCTCTGTTCCAGTCCTTTTTTTCAAGGTCGACAAGCTGAGTGGTTGAAGCAATGGAGTATTCCGTTTTTTTCTCACCTGTCAGGAAATAGTTGAACAAATCAGGCGTCATAAGCATAGTTTCTGCACGCTCTAATAATGAAGGTCTGTTTTCTTTAAGAGATAACAGCTGGAAAGCCGTATTAATTTCCATAATCTGAGTTCCGGTTTTCTTATAAAGCTCATCAAGCGGTATAAAAGATGAAGCCTTATCAACCATTCCCGCTGTTCTTTTATCACGATAGTTTACTCCGCTTTCCAAAAGAACACCTTCGCTGTCAAGAAGCCCGAAATCAACACCCCATGTATTTATTCCTATGCTGTCAAAACCGCCGGCAAGCTTTGCTTTAATAAGTCCCTGCTTTATCTCGTGAAACAATCTCAGAGTATCCCAGTAAAGTGTACCATTCAAAGATACAGGGTCATTTGAAAATCTGTGAAGCTCAGATAACTCAATTTTTTCACCGTCAAACACACCAAGCATTGCACGCCCGCTTGAAGCACCGAAATCAAATGCTAATATTCTTTTTTTGCCGCTCATTTTATTTTCCTCGACTTGTATTTTTATTTTGAATATTTCTTATATCCAGGGTGTTTTCCTGTTACGCCGTACTGAGGACGCATGCCTATAAGTCTGTCAATATTCTCTCTTGAAATATCCTTAACTCCGCCCAGTAATCTTGCAGTCAGAGAAATTTTAGCCTGAAGCTCTAATGTTTCCATTCTGTAGTATGCTGTAATGAGATCTGCACCGACTGTCAATGCACCGTGGTTTTCTAAAAGCATACAGTCATGTTCCTGCAAATATGGTTCAATAGCGTCAGGAACTTCATATGTAGACGGCGTTCCATAAGGTGTCAAAGGGACAGAACCCACTGCAATAACAGTTTCAATCATGCAATAGTCATCCATAGGAAGCTGTGCACAAGCAAAGCCTGTAGCTGTAGGAGGATGAGCGTGAACCACTGCACCCACATCAGGTCGGTCATGATAGCATTTCAAGTGCATTTTTACCTCAGAAGACGGACGCCATCCCTCGGCAGCTTCCAATATATTAAATTCATCATCAATCAAACCGATTTTATCGGGGGTGATGAAAGCTTTTGAAACTCCTGTTTGTGTTGCTAAATATTTTCCCTCTGCAACTTTAACTGTCACATTTCCGTCATTTGCTGCAACCCAGCCCTGCTGCCACATTTTATGACAAACATCAACTATTTGTTCTTTAATATCTTCGTACATATAAATTTCGTCCTTTCATTTTATGAATATATACAATTATATTATACTTTATTTTGAAATGATTGTCTATTAAAAGAATATTATTTGTGCATAGAAAATTTATCATGTTTTTTGTGTAATATAACAAAAATGCTGCAAGAATAAATTTTGCAGCATTAAAAACATCTTATTTGTTTTTATCATTAGATAAGAATTTATGTTTTTTTAAAATGTTAGTTTTTTCTCTGTTGCTTAATTCATAATCCAAGTTCCCTTTTTTCTTAGTACCTTCCACAAAATCAATAGGAAGCGTAAACAGTATGCCTGTATTTGGTTTAGATAAATCTCCGATTGTACTGTATACTACCCTTCTTGCAATATCAAGCTGGTCATCTTTTATAACGGAGATTATTGTTTTATTATCTGTGTCTGCCCCGTCGCCTGTAAAAAGTGCCCGTATTGACGAACTTATAAAGCTTGATTCCATTTTAGACAAAGTCATTACAAGCCCTGCCGAATCTATAATTGTTGCTCCGCTGATTCCCGCAGAGGACAAGCCTTCAAGCAGGCATTCCAAAGATTCTATTTTATTCAGTATCAAAACCATAAGCTTCATAAGAGATAAATCCTCCAAGGACAAATTTATTTTTACTAAAAATATTAAGCAATTTTGAAGGCAGATTTAAGCTGAGTTTTAAATGCATCATCAATGGTGAATTGATATCCTTTGTCAGACCATGTTCCGGTAGGAGTAAGCATGTATGCAGGATTATCAAAGTTGTCAATAACATAATAATAATATTCTTTTGTTTCTTCAAAATCGCCTGCGCTGAAATTTTTTTCTGATGATTCTCTGAGAAGATTTGAATATATTGATTCAAGATTATCCCTGGTTGTTTGAAGTTTAAAGCCGTTGTTGATTAGACTTCTCATAAATTCGCCTGCAACTGTTACATTCTGTGAATATCCGTTCTTATATTTAGGATAAGTTATAAACAGTCTCATTTGAGAACCCTGCAAAGATATTTTATCACCTTTTGTATAATTTGTTACATCATCGGAATGTTTGTCAATGTAATACATATCTTCTAAAACTTCGTATGTTGTCACAAACATTTTCAAAGCACTCTTCTCCCATTGACATATAGCGGTCAATGCTGATACCGAGGGTTTCGCCCAGTGCACTTGTTGTATCCGGTGCTCCGCCTGATTTGAAAATCTGTGCCATTGTTTGATTAGAACCGCCATGGGTTATCATTGTGTATGGTGAAAGCGGAACCAGCATAAGCTTTCCGTCGGCAGGGAGAAACCTTGCCAGCATAGCTGTTTCCAGATTGTTTTTATCATCTTTTACCATATAGAAAAAAGTCTGATTGTTTTTATCTGTAGGTGTGTTGTCAGATATAGATACCGATGAAGATTTTTTAGGTTCTAAAACAAGATTTTTCATAAATATAAGTGCGATAGAACCTAAAATCACCAAAAAAATCACCATTGTTGAAAAATATACGAGTGCTATGGGTGCTTGTGATTTTCTTTTTTTCTTATCCTTTGCCATAAAATACTCTCCTAAAATATTATTTTTTAAAATAACGGCCCCAAGTCAATATCCCCATATAATATATTAATTTTATAAAAAATATTTTTACCTACTTGAAACTTATCATATAAAGGTGTAAACTAAAAAGAGTTTAATAGTTTTGTTATTTCAAAAGCGGTGCATTTTTATTAATGTCAATAATTGAAACATCTATTCCTTTGTTTTCAGCATAACGAATTGTCTGTCCTGTTCCGCTTCTGTAGTCATCCACAACAGCAATAAGCTTTGAAGAGTTATCAACCATGAAATAGTTTCTTTTCTGCATACATGTTTTGGTGTATTTATTTTCAAGTGTATAAACTTTATCAGCAGAAGCAACTATATTGTCATATTCCCATTTCTCGGAATTTTTAAGGCTTCCCCCATGACCTTTATACGGAACTGCACATATTAGTTTCAGTTTTGGATTTCTAATACGCTTTTCAAAAATGTATCCGGCAGCCCAAAGGTCAACACCTCTTGCCATGCCGGTAATGAAATTTGTATATCCGCATGCGATTGCATTTTCTATTTCTAAATACAGCATGCTGATAAGACGCCTTATCTGCGGTGAATTTATATCACCGCCCAGTGCCAGCTTTTCCGGTCTGTGACCTGAAAAACAACAGGTATGTTTTATGTCAAATCCATCATCTGATACTAAATTTAATGTCAAAGCTTTCCCCTCTTGCCCTATGAAAGTATGATAATTAATAATATATTGTTTTTATTTTTCCTATAATAGCATATCACAAATTCAATAAATTATCAATAGCTTAAATTTAAAAGTGATTATAAATACACAGTCAAGCTGACATGTTTATTTCAGTTTGAAAAAAAGAAAGGAATTTTTTATGTCTTATCTAAAAAGAGCCTGGGCTGAAACACATCTTGATCGTGTTAAAGCAAATATAGAGAACTTTAAGAAATTTTTAAGCACCGAAACAGAGCTTTTATGCGTCGTAAAAGCTAATTGCTACGGCAACGGTGATGATGCTATAGTTCCGTATCTTGAAAATGAGCTTGATGTTAAATGGTTTGCGGTATCAAACATAGAAGAAGCGATACACCTCAGAGAAATCGGGATTAAGGGTGAGATACTGATATTAGGCTATACTCCTCCTGAGTATGCAAAAGAACTTTCTCGGTACAATATAATACAGGCCGTAACTGATGAAAATCATGCAAATGAGCTGTCTGAATATTCTGACGCTGACAGCAGCGTTAGGGTTCATTGTGCATTGGATACAGGTATGACAAGAATAGGTGTTTATGAAAATAATATTTCAAGAGCTTGTGATGTTATTGAAAGAATATCTGAAATGAATGGAATATCATTAGAGGGTATTTTTACCCATTTTGCTGCTGCTGACAGCGACAATGCTGAAGATATTGATTATACGCAAAAACAGGCAGAAACAATAACAGCAGTTGCAGATGAATTGAAAAACCGCAATATTATGTTAAAACAGATTCATTTTCTTAATTCTGCAGGAGGTATTTATCATTCTGACGGTCAGAGCACTCTTGCAAGGCTGGGTATTATTATGTATGGGCTTAAGCCGAACGCTTCGATGAATGTTCCTTTTAAGCTTGAACCTGTTATGGATTTTAAAGCCTGTGTGTCAATGGTAAAAAAAGTTGACAGTAATGTTTGTGTAAGCTACGGAAGAACATATAAAACTCAAAAGCCTACTGAAATCGCAACAATAACGGTCGGATATGCTGACGGTTATCCGAGATTCCTTTCAAACAAAGGCGAGGTTTTAATCTGCGGAAAGAGAGCAAAAATAATCGGTCGTGTATGTATGGACCAGATTATGTGTGATGTTACAGGTATGAATGTAAAAGCCGGTGATGTTGCAACCCTAATCGGAACAGACGGAGATGAAACAATTACTGCTGATGATATTGCCGGCATTGGTTTGACAATCGGATATGAAGTAATTTGTAATATTTCAAAGCGTGTTCCGAGGGTTATATTTAATGAAGGAAAGCAATTGACGGTATTAAAATATTAATGGTTGCTGTAACATTCTATTGACATTTTTTTAATAATAGTATAATATATAAGAAAATATACATATCGGAGGAATTGAAGTATGGCAAAATTTTGTTCACAGTGCGGTGCACAAATAAACGACGATGCAGCTTTCTGTAATTCATGCGGAGCTAAAGTAAACAATGCAGAAAAAACCGAGGTTGAAAACGAGGCTGTAGAAGCTGTTGAAACTGCAGAGGTTAAAACGGCAGCTGAAGCTGAAATTGACAATGAAGCAGTTGCAGTTCCGGATGAAGATACACCGGAGTCAAACGAAAACACGGCTGTCCAAGAAACAGCGGCTAAAGATCAGTCCGAAGAAAATTCAACTCCTCTTGATAAAGGAATTGCCTTTGCAAAAGATAAAGTAGGAGATAAATACGAAGCATTCAAAACCAGTCCTAACCGTGATAAATACATAGGCTTTGCAGCTATCGGAATTGTTGCGATAGTAGTTATTGCTGTTGTTCTTTCGCTCGTTTTAGGCGGCGGATATAAGGGTGCTGTAAAGGATTATGTTAAGTTCTGCGAAGGCGGTGACTTCGACGATTATATTGATGCTACTCCTGATATAATATATGAGGCACAGGTAGAGGGATATTGTGACGGCGATGAAGATAAATTAGAAGAACTAATGGATGATAGTCTGTCATCTCTTTTCGAAGATGTTAAGAGCATAGATTATGATATCTTAGATGCAGAGAAATTCGATTCAGATCAGCTTGACGGTTTAGAAGACGACTTGCAGGATGAATATGAAGAATATGTTGATGATGAAATTAAAGTGTCAAAAGCATATGAGGTTAAGGTAAAGATAACCACTAAGATTAAAGGCGAAGATGCAAAAAAAGAAAAGACATACTTTATTGTTGCGAAGGTTAACGGTGACTGGGGCGTTATCAGCAGTTCAGGAAGTTCAAAGATTAAAGATTACGAATAAAAACATAGATATAGTGTGATAATCAAAACAGACACTCTAGACATAGGGTGTCTGTTTTTTTGCTTGCGTTTTTAAGTGATTTATAGTATAATAGCTTCAAAGCGTATGTCAATAAAAGGTCTTTTTACCATTGATATTAATGTTTAAATAATATAAAAATTTTGCGTAAAAATATTAAATGGTCGGCAGTTTTTATTGAATAACATAATGTACAAATTGTATTATTTTTAATTATAGAAAGGAAATATTAAATGGCACAAATCTATAAAATAAAAATATTTAATAAGGAATATAGTATTCAAACAGAAGAAACAGAGGAATACACAAAGCAGCTTGCGGCAACGCTTAATCAAAAGCTTTCTGAGATTGTTCAGGGCATGACCCAGATGACTCCCGTTGACGGTGCTGTTTTAGTTGCTCTTGATTGTCTGGACAGGTCGCTTAAAGCCGAAATCAATATTGATAAAATAAGGGGTCAAATTAAGGATTATGTTGATGATGCCGCTAAATCGGCTGAAAAATTAAAAGAAGCCGATGAGGAAATTTCAAAACTGAGGGCTAAAATTGTGAAGCTTGAAGACGAGCTGAGTGAAGCAGACAGATTGTTAAATCGTCAGGGCACTTCACGGCAAACATCTAAAGCTAAATCAAATCCTGATTATGACAGATATACTAAGAATGTGAATGAGCCGAAAGGCGATAAAACTACATTTGTACCGAATAAAAACGGACAAACATCTTTTTTTAACAAATAATTATGGAAGAAATACTTGCCCCTTGCGGGAGCTATGAGTCGCTTGTTGCTGCTGTTCGTCTTGGAGCTGACGCAGTATATGTCGGTTCGAAAGCTTTTTCTGCAAGACAAAATGCAAAAAATTTAGATAAAGATGAGCTTTATGCTGCTGTGCGTGAATGTCACAGGCATGGGGTTAAGATTTATCAGGCGATTAACACTGTCATTTTAGATTCACAGATTAGTGAGCTTTCGGATGAGCTCAGGTTTGCATGTGAAATCGGGATTGACGGGCTTATAACTCAGGACTTATCCCTTATTACACTTGTAAGGCAGTTATGTCCTGAGATGCCTGTTCATGCGTCAACTCAAATGACTTTGCATACTAAAAACGGCGTGCTTTGGGCAAAAGAACATGGCTTTTGCAGGGTTGTTGTTTCAAGAGAAGTTTCAAAACAGGTTTTGTCCGAACTTTGCAGACTTGATGTTGAAATAGAGTCTTTTGTTCACGGTGCGTTGTGCATGTCGGTATCCGGTGAGTGCTACCTGAGTGCGATGATAGGTTCCAGAAGTGCAAACAGAGGTCTTTGTGCAGGTGCCTGCAGGCTTCCTTTTTCTGCTAAGAACAATAAAGATGAATATGCATTGTCACTTAAAGACATGTCATATATTGAGCATTTAAGTGAGCTTAAATGCATGGGTGTTTCATCGTTTAAAATAGAGGGCAGAATGAAGCGTCCTGAATATACAGCGGCTTGTGTTAATGAATGCAAAAAGGCATTAGAAGGAAATCCGCCTGACATGAAGCTGTTGAAATCTGTTTTTTCAAGAAGCGGATTTACCGATGGATATTTAATTTCACATTATGGAAAAAATATGTTCGGAGTAAGAGAAAAGGAAGATGTTGTTTCGGCAAATGATGTTTTGCCGAAGCTTCGGGAATTATATAAAAACGAAGCAAAGAAATACAAGATTGATTTTGAAATAGAAATTCATCTTAACAGACCGATTATTCTGACAGCGAACGCCGACGGGTGCAAAGCGGTGGTAAAAGGTGAAATTCCCCAGAAAGCAATCAATCGTCCTATTGATTTTGATTATGTTTTAAAACAGCTTTCAAAGCTCGGCGGAAGTCAATATGAAATCGGAAAGCTTATCTGTAATATTGACAATGATGTTATGGTGCCAGCTTCTTTACTTAATAAGTTCAGAAGAGATGCTGTATCTGAGCTTGACAGATTAATATGTCAGAAGAATACTGATTTCATTCAGTTTGATAATGAAAAATCCAAAGAGATAATTTCGGGCATAAAATCTTCACCTGTTAAGACTGTAGATACGCCTAAAATCAGAATTTCTCTTAGTAATATCGGTGTTTTAAACAAAATAGATTTATCAGATATAGAATCAGTGGTAGTTCCTATGTCTGAAGCGCTTATAAACAAAAAAATTATCGATAAAAAAGTTCACGACAAAATATGCATATCTCTGCCGAGATATATGCATGATGAACAAAAGGTAATAGATGATATAAAGAGTCTAAAAGCCGAAGGCTTCTTTAAATATGAAGCAGCTAATTCAGCACACTTGAAAATCTTAAACGATTTGAAGCTTGAAATTCATACGGGCTTTGGATTTAATATAACAAATTCTTTAGCATTAGATGTTTTAAAAAACTGCAATGTCAGTGATGCTGTAGTTTCGTTTGAACTGAAAGCTAATGAAATAAACAAGTTGAAAAGTCCTGTTAATATAGGCATTATATCATATGGCAGGCTTCCGCTTATGCTTTGTGTTAATTGTCCCGTTAAGTCTTCTGTGGGCTGTAAAAACTGCAATGGATACTTAACTGACCGAACAGGAAGAAGGTTTAAAATCCGCTGTAATAAAGAGCTGGGATATTATGAAATGTTAAATTCCGATATTCTTTATATGGCTGATAAGCTGGATGAGTTTAAAAATATATCCTTTCATATGCTTTGTTTTGATGATGAAACAGATGATGAAATAAACAGTATTATAAGGTCATATAAAAATCACGCTGCGTATAACGGTGCATTTACAAGAGGACTTTACTTCAGAGGAATAATTTAATGCGGATTGTTTCTTTTAAAATATCTGTTTGTTTCATTAATAACTTCTTTAGAAAGAACAATCAGGGCAATAAGGTTCGGTATTGCCATAAGACCATTGAAGGTGTCTGATATTTCCCAAACAAACTCAAGGCTTGAAACAGCACCGAGATAGACGAATATACAGAAGATAATTTTATAAATTCTGTTTTTTGCCTGAGGGAAAAGATAACAAAATGCATTTTCTCCTATAAACGACCAGCCTATTAGTGTTGCTAATGCGAAAAGCACAATAGAAATCGAAACGAAGTAACCTCCAAGACTGCCGAACCCGCTTTCAAATGCTTTTACTACAATTTCGGCTCCTTCATCTTTGATTAGCGGAGCACCGCTGACGAGTATTACAAGTGCTGTTATTGTACAAACTACCATTGTGTCAATAAAAACTTCGAATATTCCCCAGAACCCCTGTTCAACAGGTTCTTTTATATTTGATGATGAATGAACGCTGACAGTTGAGCCTAGTCCTGCTTCATTTGAAAACACTCCCCTGCGGATTCCGATTGAAACTGCTTTTTTTACTCCTGCTCCGGCTATACCGCCGGCTGCCGATTTAAAACAAAAAGCGTTTTTAAAAATAGATATTATTTCAGGGATTAATCTGTCTCTTTTTAAAACTAAGATTATTAAGGCACCGGCTAAAAAGAAAACAGTCATAAACGGAACTATAAGCTCGCATACATTTTGCGTTCTTTTTGTTCCGCCGATTATAACAATTGATATAAAAATCAACAACGCTATTCCGCAATAAAGTTTTGGTATATGAAAGCTTTGGGAAAGCGATGCGGAAATTGAATTACCCTGTGCCATGTTCCCCATGCCGAATGATGCAAGCACACAAAATAAGGCAAATAACTTTGCGAGCCATTTTGCATTCATGCCTTTTTCTATGTATGAATATGCACCGCCGGTAATTTTTCCGTTTCTGTTCTTGGTGCGGTACAAAATTCCCAGAACATTTTCGGCATATGCTGTTCCCATTCCGAAAAAAGCAGATACCCACATCCAGAAAATCGAACCGCTTCCGCCTATTGTCAGGGCAGTAGCAACACCTACTATACTTCCGGTTCCGATTGTTGCTGCCAGTGCTGTGGAAAGGCTTCCGAACTGTGAAAGGCTGTGTTTTTCATTAGAAATTCTTGTTTGTTTTTTAAAAAGTGACAGTAAGGTTTTATTTATGATTAATTTTGCTTTGCTAAACTGAATACCTTTTAATCTCAGCGTAAAATATATTCCGGCAAACAAAAACATACTGAGTGTAAACGGTCCCCAGACAAATGAGTTTATTTTATTATTGATAATACTTACAATATTCATGTCATTAACCCCTTGTTTTAATAACCGATATGTTTAATTTGTTCATACCTGTTAAAAATGATTTTTAAAGCTGATAAGACCTAACTTAGGATTTATATTTTGCAGATATCAGTCTTTTTAACTGCAAAATCCCTGAAAGGAGGTATGCTCCGAACGGAGCTTAAATTTATACTATGAAAAGATATGTTCCTGCCAAAAAGGCTTTGCAGTCAATCAGATTTATAATGATTGTTTTAGCAATAGCAATTACAGTAATTGATTATATATTTTTAAACAGCTATAGTATTCTTATGTGGATAATTATCTGTGTATGCTGGGGGCTGGTAATATTATACGGAGTTTTTTTTCTTCCGATTTACTTTAAAAACACAGTTTATAACATTTCAGATTCAGACCTCAGAAAAAAAACGGGCATGGTGTTTTTTTCGAAGCAATTCATGAAAATGCGTTCTATTCAATATATTTCAACTATAATAACTCCGTTTTCAAAGTATACAGGGCTCAACTTTATTATTGTGAATGCCTGGGGCGGAAGAATGGTGTTTTTCTTTTTAAAGCGTGATGAGGCCATGGAAATTGCATCACATCTTGATGAAGCGGCAAGAAATAATATATAGTTTAATTTTATGCAATAAAACAAACGGAAAGGCGGGTTAAGAATGCTTGAAGGTCATATATTTTCATATATTTTCAAATCAAGACAGCATCCTATAAAGATGTTCACATACACAACGAGCTCATTCTGGCTGTTACTTATCCCGCTTGCAAGAAAGCTATACAGGCTGAGTTTTAATATCGCTGAATGGTTTAAAGGTGACTGGCTTGATATTCTGATAATATCTTTAATATTCGGTTTTGCTTTTTTGCGTTGGTTTTTCATAACTTTTTCTATTGAAGATGACTGTATAAAAACAGGTACGGGATATTTCGGACTTATTAAATCAAGAATAGATTACGGCGTAATTTCTTCTGTTACCTGCAGTCAAGGTGCATTTTACAGATTTTTCGGCTGCTATAAAGTATGTATAGATACTAATTCTGATTTTATGAAAGGTCACGATATTACACTTGCTCTTAAAAAATCTGACTTCAAGCATTTGACTAACATACTGAAAGAAAAAAACATAGGAAAGGTTAAATACAGCTATACGCCGAAGAAAATTCATTTGATTGTTTTTTCGTTCCTTTTTTCATCGACTCTTTCCGGTGTTATACTTCTTGCAACATTAATGATTCAGGTTACAAGAATAATAGGAAGACAGATGGAACAGAAATATCTTACAATCGTTAACGACAGAATTCAAAACTTTCTAACAATTAATCTGCCTCCGATTGCAATTGCAGCCGCTTCAATCATTATTGTCGGGTGGCTGTATTCACTGGCTGTCAATCTTTTAAGACACTGGAATTTTACAACAGTCAGGCAGGGTGACAGTATTATTATAAAATCCGGATTTATCACAAACAGAGAAAGCGTTATAATGCGCAATAAAATATATTCTGTTGATAAACGGCAAAACTTTTTTATGAGAATGTTCCAGATTTGTTCAGTAAACATAGACTGTGCAGGTTATGGAAAGGGTATGCGTCAGATTGCTGTTTTGCTTCCTATGACAACTAATAAAGAGGTTAATAATTCTCTTAAAATTCTGATGCCCGACCATGTCAACCTGCACAATAAACTAAAAAGCAGGTTTCGGGATTTTATTGGCTTTACAACTCCGCCTTTTTTGTTGGGAATAAGTATCCCTATTTTAGCCTATATTGTATGGCGGATTTTTCCCGGATGGCTGGATATTATAAAATTTGTTGCGTTTATTTTAGAAATACCTGCATTTTGGCTGTTTGTTGTAAAATTTTCATCTATCTTTACAACGGGTATAGGTTTTGAGGACGGCTATGCAGTATTGAATTACTGCAAGCTTTATCAATTTCATACAGTTACAATACCTGAAGACCAAATTACCAGAATAGATTATTACCAGACGATATTTCAAAAATGGAATAATAATTGCAGCCTTAGGATTTACACATATTCTGAGAAGATAAAATGTCACAAGGTGAAAAATTTTCCTTTGAAGCAGGCTAAAACATTGTTGGAGAAGCATGGATATCACATGGATGTAAAATGATTTATATAGCGGCTGATTGACTTCTGCTACGCTTTAATTCTGATTTAAATCTGTCATGTGTGACACAGAAGCTGTGCTTATAAATTTTTATAAAAATTTCAAAAAAAGCCTTGACAAAATAAGAAACATACTGTATAATAAGTTAGTCGCTATTTAGCAGTAGGCTGTATAGCTCAGTTGGCTAGAGCATTCGGTTCATACCCGGAGTGTCACTGGTTCGAATCCAGTTACAGCCACCATACGGCCCGTTGGTCAAGAGGTTAAGACGCCGCCCTTTCACGGCGGAATCATGGGTTCAATTCCCGTACGGGTCACCAAAACAAGCTCAGACACTTTTCGGTGTGTGGGCTTATTTTTTTATTGTTGATGGAATTGAACCCGAGAGGGCAATTTCCGTCAAAAAGGGTTGCCGGTGGCAAGCTTTTAGGAAATTGGGCGTGGCGACTTTAGGAGCAAGCGAATAACCTGCGAAGCAGGTGGCAATTCCCGTACGGGTCACCAAAACAAGCTCGAACACTTTTCAGTGTTCGGGTTTGTTTTTTTGTAGACTTAATAATTGATTTTCACAGTAAAAATACCAAATAATTATGATTTTGTATTGAAATCCTATTTAATATATGATATAACAAAAATAGCTGTTTTATAATTTTAAATCGGAGGTTAAATATATGAAATACAAAAATCCTGTAGTTAAAGGTTTTTATCCCGACCCAAGTGTGTGTTTTGCAAATGGTAAATTTTATATGGTGTGCAGTTCATTTCAATACTTTCCGGGAGTACCGCTTTTTGAAAGTGATAACTTAGTAAATTGGACTCAAATAGGTCATGTTCTCACCAGAAAAAATCAGGTAATGCTTGAAAAAGTGAACAGTTCCGGAGGAGTTTTTGCACCTACTATCAGATATAACAACGGCAGGTTTTATATGGTTACTACAAACGACACCACACATCAGAATTTTTATGTATACACAGATAATATTTATAGTGAGTGGTCCGATCCTGTTTATGTAGACCAAGGCGGAATTGATCCGTCGCTCTATTTTGAAAACGGAAAAACATATTTTATCAGCAACGGTACAGATGATTATGGCACAGGCGGCGTTGTTCAGTGCGAAATTAATATTGAAACGGGTGAAAAGCTTTCTCACAGCAAGTCAATATGGCAGGGTTCAGGCGGTCGTTTTCTTGAAAGCCCTCATATGTATAAAATAAACGGAAAATATTATCTCATGGCTGCTGAAGGAGGAACTGAATACGGACATATGATTACATATGCCAAATCAGATGAAATTTGGGGCGAATTTGAAAATTATCCAAGTAATCCTGTACTTACAAACCGAAATAAAGCTCCTTTTATAATTCAGGGTATAGGACACGGTGATCTCATACAGGATAAAAACGGGAATTGGCATATCTTGAGTCTGGGATTTCGTCAGATGGATCTTTGGAGACCGTTTCATCAGCTTGGCAGAGAAGTGTTTTTAACTCCTGTTAAATTTCATGATGATGGATGGTTCACTGCAGGTAATGACGGTACTACCGATGAAAGCTATGATATTGAAGGGGAATTTGTTCAGAAGGAAAAGAAAGAATATACATTTGAAAATACGGATTGGAACATCGATTGGTGTTATCTTCGACATCCTCATGAAGAAAATTATGAACTTTATGATAACAGAATCGTTCTTTACGGAACAGATTGTACTCTTGACGATGTAGATTCCCCAACTTTTATAGGAATTAGGCAGAGAGATTTTAAGTCAACGCTGTCCTGTGATGTTTCCGCAGAAGACGGAGAAGCAGGAATAACAGTTTATATGACTGAAAATGAACATTATGATATTGCTGTCAGAAAAGGTGAAAATGGGTATGAGGCAGTTTTAAGGCTTAATATAGGCGGAATAAAGCATATTCAAAACACTGTTTTGCTTAAAAACAATAAAGCCTGCCTTCTAATTAAATCCGGTAATTTTGGATATAGCTTCTCTGTCAAAATCGATTCTGAAGAAATTGATTTAGGATTCGGAGATTCAAAATATCTTTCAAGCGAGGTTGCAGAGGGCTTCACCGGAGTTGTTATTGCATTGTATTCAATTAAAGGTAAAGGTGAATTTGAAAACTTCAGCTGTATTTATGAGTAAAAATTAAATATTTAGGATATAAAAATCCCCTATACATTATCTGTATAGGGGATTTTTTCTCTGCCTATCAAAATTTTTATAATGTTTCAGTTTGAGAAACGGCAGGTCTTTACTTTACAGTAACCTTTCTTAACTTCTTGTTCCAAGCACTGTAGACTTTTTTTATGTCATTGTTTTTGTTCTTGTAAGTCGCATAAGCTCTAACTCTTACATAGTATGTCTTTCTGCTCTTAATCTTCTTGTTTTTAATTGTGAACTTTGTTTTCTTAAGGTCTTTCTTGAAGATAATCTTGCTCTTTTTAAACTTTTTGTTTGTTGAAACCTGAATCTGATAGCCCTTAGCTTTCTTAACTTTTTTCCATGTTACATTTATCTTCTTTTTAGCCTTGCTCTTAACTTTTAGGCTTGTTAGTTTAGCCTGCTTCATAGCCTTTTGAGCAGCTTTCTTATCCCATTCACATGTGCTAGGTTTGGCTGTTGTCTTAACATCGTTTGTAGATTTAGGTTCTACTGTTGTTTTAGTAGGTTCAGAAGAGTTTGTAGGATTAGTTGATGGTTTTTTTGATGGATTCTGCTGTGTTGTATCTGACGGTTCTACAATCTTTTTAAATGTGCCGTCCTTAAGCTCTTGTGAAAGTTTATTTATGACATCTTCATTTTTCTGAGATTTAATTTTATATTCTGTTCTTGAATAAAAGCCGTCATTTGTATCCCATATTACAGGAACAAATCCATAGCTTTTTATTAATCTAAGCATATGGTCAAGTGCTTTAGGTGATTCTTTATAAGTAGCGTTATCTGCAAAATGTCCGTCATATGAACCGGTTGTTTCACCTATAAATACCGGAATACCCTTTGCAGTAAATGCTTTATTCAGTTTTTCTAACTGATCAAGGCTATATTCCTCCCATCTGTCATTTCCGATTTGATTGCTCCAATATATACCATTATCAACATAGTGAACAGAAACCATCATTCTGTTCTCAACGGTATCATTAGGCATTTTAAAATCAGATTTAGTTGTATTATCTATGTTGGTCCAATAACCTGACGCTATAAGTATTCTTTTGGCATTGTTTCCGCCGGTAGATCTTACTGCGTTGACAAATGTCTGATTCAAGGTATTTGTCCATTCATACGCTTCGCTCTTAGGAAGGTTTTTAACTTTAGGATTTCCCCACTGATCAGTCATAACATCACCAGAAGAATTACGCTCATAAGGTCCTCCGCCTAAATATTCATTAAAGCCCTCAAAAACAAGATAATCAGAATAATCTTTAAAATACTCGGCAATCTGAGTCCATAGCTTCTTGATAGTTTCGGCACATTCTTTTAAAGTACCGGCTTCTGAATAACGCCTTATTAAAAATTCATCATAATGATGCATATTTATAACAACATATAACCCTGCATTGCGGCAATAATCAACAATTTCTTTAACTCTGCCTATGTATTCGTCGTTTATGGTAAATGTTCCGTCATTATTCATCATATTTCCCCAGTATACCGGAACTCTGACAGTATTGAAGCCTGCCGCTTTCATTCCGTCAATAGACTCCTGTGTAGTAACAACAGCACCCCAGCAAGTCTCATAATTTTGCGGTTTGTTTTGACCTATTGTCTGAGCCCCCGAATCTATTCTGCCTTCATTAAGCCAATTACCCTTTCTTATGTATTGGTCCAGCCAATATGCCTCCATAGTGTTTCCGAGATTCAGTCCGACTCCCATTTCGTCGGCAATTTGCTGTACTGTAATATTATCACGCATTATTCCGTTGTCAGATCCGATTGGTGCGGAACTTGAAACGGTATAAGCTCCTGAAATAGACATAGCACTTGTTATAATACATGATGCCAAAATAACACTAAAAGCTTTTTTGATTTTCATATTAACATTCCTTTCTTAAAAAAATAAGATTTCAAACAGCAATAGCATATATAGCATGATAATTATGGGTTAAGTAATAAGATAAAATCGAATTAAGACTTTTTGCTGCCTTTTATATAATAACATATATAAAATGAAAATTCAATAATGTTCATATTTTTTTATAACAAGCAATTTTTAATTTGTTGAATATACATAAACCACTAATATTATAAAAGCAAAAACAGAGAACTTTTAAAGGTCCTCTGTTTTTCGTAATGGTTATTCTTCGCTGAATTGATCCTTGCCTACATGGCATAATGGACACTCAAAGTCATCGGGAATATCTTCCCACTTTGTTCCCGGTTCAATACCAATGTCAGGATCGCCCTTTTCTTCATCGTAAACATAACCGCAGACATCGCAAACATACTTTTTCATAAAAAGCCTCCTGTAAAATATTTAGGGATTTCCTACCCTTTTATTATTGCAGAATTTCGCTCTCGATATTCTTTTGGAGTAAATCCTGTTTTTTCTTTAAACCTTTTGCAAAAATAACTTTGAGATGAAAAATATAAAGCTTGTGAAATTTCCAAAAAACTGTATTCTGAATATATAAGCATATTTTCTGCAGTTTCCAGTCTTTTTTCGAGAATATAATTTTGAATTGATTTTCCGACTTCTTTTTTAAATAGAACAGAAAGATAGCTTCTGTTTAAATTAGCATTTTCTGCGAGTTCAGCAACAGTTATTTTTCTGTGGAGATTATCACATATGTAATTAAGTGTTTTTCGTACTGATACAGACAAAATATCTTTTTTAAAAAATTGCTTCATCTGTCTTGCGAAATCTAAAACCATTTTGTCATTTAAGTTCATAACCTCTTTAACGCTTTTGCATTTATCAGCTTTTCTTATATACATATCAGAAAGTGTATACGCAGTTTCATGCGGAAGTCCTGCTTCAGAACATATCCTTGTAATAAGTGCGGTATTTATTATCATATGGTATATCTTATTTCTTAATGGATTGTCTGACAAATTTCCTTTGCCTGCATCAGAATTTTTTGAATATTTACGCTGATTTTCTAAAATAAGCTCAGTATCGCCGCGTTTTACAGCTTCATAAATAAACAATTCGTTTTTATATGACTCATGAAAAAATTCATTTTCTCTTTGTACATACAATTGATAATCTAAAGCTTCCCTAAGCTCCATAAATTACACCTCTTTTATAAAGTGAATTAAGTATATTCATAAAAAACCGAAACTTATATGAAACGCTTGTCTTATATATATATTATACAACTATAATTATAAAAATACAATAAAAATGATATAACTTTATATATTTAAGTGTTATATTATAATTAGAAAATAATAAGAATCAAACGCATTAAAACTAAAAAACGGAGGATAAGAAATGAAAATTAAAAAACTTTTTTCCCTGACATTATCAGCAGCGGTGATGCTTTCGTCTGTATTAACATTTAATTCAATTGCTTTGTCAGAAGCTGATGACGGAAAGTTTCGTGAGGATTTCACATCTGCGGAGCTTGTGAAAGACATGGGATTCGGCTGGAATTTGGGCGACACGCTTGATGTGTGCAATGCCGACCGTGACGGTGACGGGAAAATTGACGAGTCATCGGAAACAGTTGATGAAACACTATGGGGTAATCCAAAAGCTACACAGGAGCTTTTTAACAGGCTGAAGTCCGACGGAGTAAAATCAGTACGAATTCCGGTTACATGGCGTGATCATATGAGTGATGCACCTGAATACAAGGTTGATGAAGCATGGATGAACAGGGTTCAGGAGGTAGTAAACTATGCAAGAAATGCCGGAATGTATGTAATTATTAACATTCATCATGACGGAGGAGGAGACCCGGATTTTGGCGCATGGATACGAAACGCAAGCAAAGATTATCAGACTTTTATACAAAAGTATAAAGCATTATGGTCACAGATTGCCGAAAGATTCAAAGATTATTCTGATTATTTGGTATTTGAATCAATGAATGAGGTTGGATTTGATGATTTAAATACAAATGATGCATATAATCTTTTAAATAAAATCAATCAGGAATTTGTAAATTTAATTCGTGAATCAGGCGGAAATAACAGTAAGCGTCATCTTCTTATTGCAGGATACTGGACGGATATCGCAAAAACATGTTCATCGTTATATAAGATGCCTGAAGACCCTGAAAACAGATGTATTTTATCTATTCACTATTATACTCCATGGGATTTTTGTACAACGAATATAAAGCCAACATGGGGAACAACATATGAAGTCAATCAAATGAAAAGGCTCATTAAAAAATTAGATACTACTTTTGTAAAAGAAGGTGTTCCTGTTATAATCGGAGAGTATGCTGCAAGCGGAAGTGACTTAGACAGCTGTATTCTGTTCATAAAAACATTAAATGAGCTTTGCCATGGATATGGGATAGCAACTTTTTTGTGGGACAACGGAGGACAAGTCGACAGAAATACATATAATTGGAGAACTCCTGCTTTTTTGAACGCTATCAAAGATGGAAATACGCCTCAGGAACCGACAGTATCAGTACCGTCCTCTGACAGTAAACCAGAAACTACAAAAGCTGTTGTTAAAACAACAGCAAAACCAATTAGTATTGTCAAAATTCCAAGTGTAAAAAAAGTGAAACTGACTAAAGTAAAAAAAACAGATAAAAGAAAAAGATTGAAAGTTACATGGAAAAAACTAAAAGGTGTAAATGGTTATCAGATTAAAGCTTCGTTATCAAAGAAATTTAAAAAAGCCAAGAAATTTAATACTATAACGAAAACTGTCAAAAAGAATAAATCTTCCGTAACTTTAAAAACAAAAAAATCTAACAAAAAATATTATGTAAAAATCAGAGCATATAAAACCTATAAAGATAACAAAGGCAAAATAACCAAAGTATTTGGTAAGTTTTCAAATATAAAATTCGCTGAAGCGAAATAAAGGAGGATTAATAATGAAAAAAATAATTTCATTTGTTCTTTCACTAGTGATGATGTTGACATTAACATCAAGTGTTTTTGCTCAGAAAAATACAAGAGAAGTAAAAAACATAAGTGATTATAATCAGGATAAAATTGTTTATGATATGGGTTCCGGCTGGAACTTGGGAAATCAGCTCGAGGCTGTTAATAATGACGGTATACCCAATGAAACAAACTGGGGAAATCCTGTTATTACCAAAGAACTTATTACTCTTGTTAAAAAGTCAGGATTTAATACAATAAGAATTCCTGTTTCATATTTTTTAAGAATCGGAGAAGGTCCTGATTATATTATTGAAAAGGCTTGGCTTGACCGTATCCAGGAAGTTGTAGATTATGCATACTCACAAGATATGTATATCATTCTTAATATTCACGGAGACGGTTATTATACCATTAATAATTCATGGATTTTGCTCGGAGATTATGACGATATAAAAGACGGTTCAGAAAGCAGCTTGGCTAAAGAACAGGAACGTGTTGATAAGATGGTTGATAAATATGCGAAGGTATGGCGTCAGATTGCAAATAGATTTGCGGATTATGATGAGCATTTGATTTTTGAATCGATGAACGAAATGCAAAGCAAGCAATCCAGCCCAGCATATTATAAATTCTTTTATCCCGTTTTAAATAGACTTAATCAAACATTTGTTGATACAATCCGTCAGGCTGAAGGAGAGTACAATTCAAAAAGATGGCTGGAAATACCGGGATGGTTTGCAGGGTTTAATTCTATATTAAATGATTCAGCAGGCTTTAAAATACCTACAGACGATTATAGATCATCTGAAATCCCTTCTGACCAAAAAAGAATTATGATTGCTGTTCATTTTTATGAGCCGTCCAATTTCTGTTTAGGAAGTGTCAGCAAATATACCACATGGGGTACAGAAAAAGACAAAAGAAATATAAATGAAAAATTTAAAGCAGTGATTGAAAAATTTGTTTCACAAGGCTACCCTATAGTTATAGGTGAATACGGTTCTGTAAACAAGGAAGCTGCTGATCCGAACAATCCTGCATACAGGGCTGCAATGTATAAAGAAATTTGCTCCAAAGCTTTAGAATATGGTCTTGTTCCGGTTTGCTGGGATAACGGTTATGTGAATACCGGAGATCCGTTCGGATTATTCGACAGAAAAAATTGTACTGTTGCTTTTCCGGAAATTGTAGCAGCTGCCACAGGTGTTTATTCTAAAGAAAATATAGCTCTTGATAAATTTAAAAAGCGTTTGCCTAAGTTGAATCAAAATGAGTATACCGCTGAATCTTGGAAAGCACTTCAAAAAGTAATTAACAATGCCGAATATTCAATTCTTAATTCAAATCTCAGTGAAAGTGATATCAATACACTTTATAATAATGTTATTTTATCAATAAGAAAGCTCATTAAAAAATCAGATGCTGTGAAAACAACTTCAGCTGTTAAAACAACGAAGCCGACAGCAGCAAGAAACCCTCAAGCTGTCAAAAAAGATAAATCGGCAGCAGTAAAAGCTATGAAGCAGGCAAAGCTTAACAGCTTAAAGGTTAAGAGCAGGGCTAAGAAAAAGATTAATGTAAGCTGGAAGAAGGTTAAAAAGGCTAAGGGATATCAGGTACAGGTTTCAGAAAAGAAAAACTTCAAAAAAGTTGTATTCAAGAAAGATGTTAAGAAAACCAAGCTCACAATCAAGAACAAGAAGATTAAGAGCAGGAAGAAATACTTTGTGAGGGTAAGGGCCTATACTACATACAAAGATGCTAATAATAAAGCTGTTAAGGTATATAGTAAGTGGAACAAGAAGCTCAGAAGAGTTAAGGTAAAATAAAAGCCTGTCGTTAAGTAATAATCAAATTCCTAAGTTAGCAAAAGTTGATTTTAGAAGTGGAGTTAAAGACTGCCGTATTTCAATCTAAAACATTATACAAATAATAAAAGGAAGAGAAAAATAAAAATCCTGACTGTGAATCATCATAGTCAGGATTTTTTAGTTTTATAATAATTTAAGACTGAGGAATAAATATTCCGAACAAAACACCGTTATCTCGGTTTTCCACCCATACTTTTCCGTTATGAATGTTGGCTGCTTTTTTAACTATTGCCAGTCCTACTCCGTAATTATCAGTGCCGTTTTGTGTTCTTGATTTATCAACCTTGTAGAAAACATCCCATAAATGCTCAAGCTCGTTATCATTAATTGTTTCACCGGTATTAAATACTGTGACTTTAAATCCGTTATTTTCAAACACATAATTGAGTTCAACAGTTCCCCCGTAAGGAGCGTGTCTGATTGCATTGTCTAAATAATTTGAGATTGCCTGCTGCATAAGCATAAAATCAGCACAGATAGATTTGTCAGGATATTCGTTTTTAACAAAATTGATATGTTTATCAAGCAGCTTCATTTCAAAGCTTGCTTCGATAGTTTCATTGAGTTCGGAAATAAGAAATGTACTTTTTTCTCCGTCGGTTTTCATACTGTCTATTTTAGAAAGATTCAGCATGGATTTAACTAAATTGTCCATTTTGTCACACTGATTAACTATTACATTACAGTATTTCTCAACTTTTTCAGGACTGCCGGCAATTCCGAATTTGAGTCCTTCTGCATAACCTTTAACAGCAGCAATCGGAGTCTTAAATTCATGTGACATATCCCGAATAAGCTGTTCTCGGCTGACAACATCATCTTTTAAACTGTTGATGCTGTCACTAAGCTTGTCTGAAATTATGTTTATGGAATTAGCCAGCTCTCCTATTTCACCTTTATCTTTAACATAAACCTTTTGTTCAAAATCAAGATTTGCAATCCGCCTTGCTGCCGAATTAATCTGAATGATAGAATTTGATATTCTTCTTGCAAAGAAAACTACAATAACCGTCCCGATTATGAACATAATTAAACCAATAATTATTATAAGTTTATTAGAAATATGTACATTATCCCGTATGCTTGTCAATGATCGTGATAAAATTAAATAATAGTTGTCATTTAACTTTGACATCAATATAACTTTTCTAATTGCATCATTTTCGTTTTTGAAAACCTCATAGCACTCTTCGTCTGAATTTAATGTATCTATATTATTATGAAAGGCTTCACTCATTCTGTTAGACAGCTTATATGATTGATAACCTCTGCTGGTTATATCATTTTGTCTGAATAAGATTTGATCATAGTTGTTTACAACTAATATTTTTACATTACGCTGTTCATTTATGTTTTCCAGATAGTCGTCAAAGTCATTCAAATCACTTTTTTCAAACTGCGGAAATTCTTCCTTTATACTGCTGCAAATCTCACTCATTTGTTTTTTGCTTTCACTAATGAAAAAGTCACCGGCAAAAAATAAATCAGCAACAATCAGTACCAGCATAAATCCAATCATTAAAGCACCGAAAAAAGCAAACATTTTCTTTTTTATCGACATTTTATACTATTCTCCTTTGCTGAGGCAATAGCCTCGGCCTCTGACTGTTTTAATATAATCTCCGCACACGCCAAGCTTTGCTCTCAAAACTTTTATATGCGTATCAATCGTTCTTGTTGTCTGACTGTTGTCATATCCCCATACCGACAAAAGTATTTGCTCTCTGCTTGCAACAATATTCTCATTTTCAATTAAATACAATAAAAGATTATATTCCATTTTAGTAAGCTGTATTTCGTCGTTTTTGACAAACACCTTGCAGTTCAGCTGATTTATGCTTAAATCCCCGCAGCTGATGACAGAGCTGCTTTCTTTAAGCTGTTTTTTTAGCAAGACATTAACTCTGGCCATAAAAACTTCATAGCTGAACGGTTTTATAATATAATCATCCGCTCCGTTTGTCAAGCCCTGTACCTCATTTCGCTCAGAGCCTAAAGCAGTCAGAATTATTATCGGAACATCTGAATATTCTCTTATTTTTTTCAGCACTGTCCAGCCGTCGTATTTCGGCATCATAACATCGAGTATAATCAAATTTACCTTCTCTTGTCTAAAGGCATTTAATGCTTCTTCGCCGTCACAGGCAACAACTGTTTCATGGCCCTGACTCTGCAATATGTCGCAAATAAGTTCTCGCATTACCTTTTCATCATCAGCAACTAAAATTTTCATTTGAACTTCTCCTTAAAACCAAAGAATATCCAAGAGCTTTTCACTTGAAGTACAAAGCTGAACCTTGGATATTCTTCAATAATTTTCTGTGTTTAATTTAATGATATTTGAAATAACGATTATTTTACAGTAATTGTATTTTCAGCATCATAAAGTTCATCCTGATACATTACTTGAATTGAGTAAGTATCCTTTTCTAAAGTATTAAGCGGTATAGGAAGACCGTATTTGAATGATTTATTAGGGTCGGTTACCATTTTAATATCTGATATATCATATACAAAGGTTCCGTTTTTGCCGTTAAAAATTATTTGTGTAAATGAATGGTCATCAGATTTTGCATACAAAATGTTATTTCTGAGTGAGAAAGTAACTTGTTTTTTGAGTATTCTTGAAGTAGTGAGGTTTACAGGATTTTCAACTTTAACAGGAGCTCTCAAATTTCCTTTTAAATAATTATTTTCAATCTTTAAGTCGCCTGCTAAGCTGTTTAAATTAACATTTATATTATAGCCTCTATAAAAATGATGTGATATTGCCCATTGATTCAATATTTCTTCAGAGTCATAATCATATTCATAAACCATTCCGCCGTTTCCGTCTATCTTAGGGTCAAAATAAGCACATACAGAGAAAACTCTCTTGGCTTGCGGAATATAAATGTAATCTGATGTTATTCTTGAAAAATCAGACTCATAATTGTGCAAAAGCTTTACTGTGCCTTTTTTAACATTAACAGCATAAATTTTCACATAAGATTTATTGGTATCGTCATAATATGAAACCTTTCTGTGCTGGTTGTAATGATTATCAAATAAAGCTATCTGTATAGTATCAGGATTGTTGTCCAAGTCTTCTTTTATTTCATACACAGTGTGCTGCTGATAATGCCACTGAGAAACACCCTTTGGCTGTAAAACTTTATCATAGAACTCCGTACCCTTCCAGAATTCAGGGTTGCACAAAATCCATTCGATTTCATTTGTTGTCCAGTTAATTCTCATTCCTGAGTGAAGGTTTCTCGGACTTATTAAAATAGTGTCGGTATCCTCATCATATGATACTGTATTTATGTGAGCCCAGTCGTCTTTATCGATGTATGAAAGACCATTTAAAACATCATCAAGAACTAAAGTTTTTACAACCTTACCGGTTGTTCTGTCAATTTCCTGAATTGAATTTTGTTCATAGCCGTCGTTTGAATTTGTTGCTACGAGAAAATTGCCGTTAGGGGTTTTCTCTTTAATTTCATGGTGAATTCCCTCAGGGAAGAAATAGATATTATGAACTCTTCCTAAAAGGTCCATTTCATAAAACTCCGGTGAGTTCGGCATACTTGCATTAGGGAATAACACATCGTCTGTTTCCACAAGAAGGTTTCCGTTTTCAAGCGGGAATGCACCGTAGTACATTGTATTATTTAAACAAAACCATCTTATATCTCCTGCCTGGTCAAAACCGTAAAGATACGGAGCCTGAATACCTGAAACAATCATAAGTCCCATTGATGATTCTTTAGTATTCCTTTTTGCTTTAACTACACCGTCAAGCTTTTCAGGCAGAGCGTCTGTTTTAATTTTTATTTCTTTAGTATCAACGGTATTTTTTCCGTCTAAAAGCTCTAATACTATACTGTTTTCATAGTTGGCATAAAGACCGACAATCGGGATTTTATGTGATTTTGCTGCGTCAATTGTGCTAACAATATCATTTGCCGAATCTTTTCCCTTTACAGTAACTTTTACTTTGTATTCCTTATCGGTATTGAACAAAACAACGGCGGACAAGGGTGTGATTTGATATGGATTTTGAATTACCTGAGGATTCTGAAAATCGTACTTTCCGCTTTCAAGTTCTTTAGTCAGAGCTTCATCAATTTTTTTAGAATTCTCAACTGAGGATTCATTTTTTTTAATATCTGTTTCTATTGTTTTTCCATTAAAGTCATTGGAAGAAACTAAGCTGTATGCACTTCCGTCTACATCATAAAGAGCCATCTGCGCACCCATATTATCAGCTGAAACTCTTGTATCTACATAAAATCTCACGAATTGATTTGTATCGTACAGAACTCCGCCGTTGTACAGATAAATTGAATATTCATGTCCGCCCGGGATTGATTTGTCGTTCATCCAAACGCTGAAGTTTACTGTCTCAGCACCTTCAGCTTTTGCAGCAGCTTTAATTTTATAGCTGAACATTTTACCTGTTTCATCAACCAAAACCAAAGCGGCATCATCTTTTGTTTCTGCCCATGAACCGCTTACAAGCAGTCTGTCAGGCATTTTCTGAAGAGCAGTTATTTCAAAGTCAACATTAGCAGACTTTGAAATATCAACATTTGGGTTGTCTATAGTTTTAACTTCACCCAAAGTACCTAAGTATGTTCCCTGTGTATTTACATCATATCCGCCGACAGAAGAATACATAGGAAGTCTTGTGCTTCTGTATGTGTTGCTTGGAACAACAATTTCATAAACAAGCTTGTTATCTTTTACTTCGTTTATTTTTGCACTTGTTTCACAGCCTGCTAAAGTATACGGTGAAACATCATATGTTTTCTTTTCTTTGTTATATCCGATTCCGCCTGAATGAATCCAGTAATCTGAATTGCCGAGCTTATCAGCTCCGCTTATATATGAAGAATACCATTCAGCACCTCGTTCTTTGCCGTACTGCCAAACTTGTTCGATTGTCATTTTCTTGGTGTCGATTTTATATTCAACAGCTCTTGAATAAACATTATCGCCTGTGGACTTCTTATCTTCTTTGCCGACTTTTGTTCTTCCGGCACCATTGTCAAATAAAAGTATATTGCCTTCGTCAGTTACAGTTGCGTGATGCTGTGCATACTGCCACTCAAAATCATCACCGACAGGAGTAAAGAATTTATCCTTGCTGACGCTCTTCCAGCCGTCAGGATTTCCTAAAACCCAGGAAAGCGTTTTGTTTGTCTTGTTAATTCCCAATACTGCGTCTAAATGTCTGCATGAAAGTAAGATTGTATCTGTGTTTTCATCATAGCAGACAGAGTTGTTATGACACCAGTCGATACCGAGAATGTTGATTGAACCTCCGTCATTAGGCTCGATTAAATCGCCGACATTTATTCTGTTAAGAACATTTCCTGTGCTGCGTTCAATTTCAACAACTGTTGCTTCAACTGATGAAAAGTCCTCTGAGTCTGAGGCAACAAGAAGATTTCCGTTTTTCATCTCGAATACATCGTGATGCTGTCCGCCGGGTACTAAATAATCATTATATACCTTGCCGCATAAATCAAATTCAACTACGCCGGATACATAGTACATAGGACTTAAAAGTCTGCTGCTTGACGCTATCATATGTCCGTTTGCAAGACGCTTTAGAGGCATTCCGGTTGTCAGTGATTTAGAAATAAGCCATCTGAGATCACCGGCATTGTCATATGCACAGGCTTTATAATTTTCATCAGAAGTTGTTGCAGTGGCAAATGTAAGCATACTGTTATCAACCATATCCTTTTCATAAGTGGTTACTTCTGCATTTTCAAGGACAGTATCTATTTTTTCGGTTTTTATTTTTATTGTCTTTTTTGTTCCTCCCGAAAGCTCTAAAACAACTTCGGTTTCGCCTCCGTTATAAAGCCCGTAAACAGGAATAATATGATCCTTTGTCTTTTCAAAGCTTGCATTGATATCCTGTGCTGAGTCTTTTCCTTTGACTGTCATATTCACGGACTCTTTTTTATCGGTTGAGAAAATAACCATTGCAGTAAGAGGAGAGTTTCCGTAAGGATTAACTACAACAAAAGGGTCGTCAATTTTATAGCCGTGTTTTAACTCTTTTTTTAGGTTTTCATCAACTTTAGCCTGAGCCTCTAGATAATCGACATAGTCTACTTCTGTTTTTCCTGCCTTGTTGACATCGGCAGCCGAAGATGATGATTTTGCAGGTGTTTTACTGCTGTCAAGAACCTTATATACACCGAACCCTCCTGCACACAGCAATATAACAGCTGTAGCAATTATTGCAATTTTTGACTTGATATTCATATTTTATTGTCTTCCTTTCGAAATGTTTTAAATATGTGATTTCAGACTATTAAAGCTTTATTTCGAGTTTTTCGGATTCAAACTGATAAACAATCTTTAAATCCTTCGACTCTTTAGGAATTTGGTAGCAAATCCATCCTTCGTTTTCACCGAAATTCAAATTGTCTCCGGTCATTCTGATCATTCCCAAATCAGTAATAAAAGAGTCTTCTTCCCTTGTATACTCATTACCGCTTCCGTCAATCAGCTTGAATTTCTTCCAATCGATAATTTCTGTGCTGTCATCTTTGGTGATTTTAAGTTTTACTAAGCAGAATGTCTTTCCTTCATCGGCCTGCTTTTCAAAATTATTTGTTTCAACCTCAGCGTATCCTAATGATACACTTGCATTTTCCAGAGAGGACTCTACCATGCAGTTTTCATATACAATCTGCCAGCCTGCAGCATCAAAAGTTTCAGGTGTGTTTTGTTTAACTTCACCTTTTTCTGAAGTGCCGGTTGTTGTTTTTGAGCTTTCGCTTGAACTTTCACTGCCTGTACAGCCTGTCATTGACAGAATCATAGCAGCACATAATCCTAACAATAGAACTTTTTTCATAAAAAATCTCCTTAAGATTTATTTCCCCTGACAATTAGCTTTCCCCATAATAATTTTTGTATTAAAATCGGTTACCCGAAATTTTAATTCATCTAGTTTTCAAAAATTAAACCGTCAGTAGTAATGTAATCAAGTCCCCAGTTATGAACAAGCATATAGGCTTTATAAGAATCATTTATAGTATAAGCCGACACTTTTACTCCAAGTTTGTGGAACTTGTCAACTAAGCTTTTGGATAAATAATTTACATTTCCTCCAAAGTCCATTTCATATTTTTGACACCACTGAGCAATTGCTTCAGACGCCTCTTTTTCAATTCTTTGAAATCTTACAGTTTTATCTCTGTATTCAGACGCTTCAAAAACCTTCTTTAATGCCAGCAGTTTATCCTGCTGAAACGATGAAAAGCATGTCCTGTCAAGAAGATCATAATCATTCAGCAAATCAAGTAATCTTTCATATGCACCTTTTTTTATTACATTTCCCTCTTCATCATAAACAGTTTCACTGAATTTGCAATCCTTTAATTCAAGCTGTGCTGTGGCATTCGGATATTTAGCAAGAACCTTAAGATATTCTTCAAGGGTTGGAATTTTTAAATTCGGATACTTTGATATATTGCTTCCTGATTTTATGGTGTAGCTTTTAACCTGAGCTAAGCTAAGTTCATTAATATTCTTGTCAACACCGCACATTGTTAAAAGGCTCTGATTGTGAAGCAATACAAATTCACCGTCAGTGGTTTCCCATATATCAGTCTCTATTGCACTGTATCCTGTTTCCTTGGCTGCAAGCTCAAACGCAGGAATTGTGTTTTCAGGTGCTTTGTCGCTTAAACCCCTATGTGCAACAAATCCGCAGTCCGAACTTGTCAGCGGATAAACCCAAAATGTGTATTTGTCACTTTTTGAAGAATCTTTTGTGGTTGCGGTTATTGTTACCATTCCCACTCCGACGGCAGTAACTTTTCCGGTTTGGTCGACTTTCGCAATTTCCGTATCGGAAGATTTATATGTAACTTCCTTATTTGACGCTGCTGACGGAGTGATTTTTGTATTTAACTTTACAGACTGACTTCGCATTAGCTTTTCATCGCCGGCGGCAGGTGAAATACTTATGCTTTTAACATGGGTTTTAACAGTTATTTTAACGCTGTCGGACTTTCTTGTCCCGTCTGTTGATATAACTTTAATTTTTGCTGTTCCGTTTTTCTTAGGTGTGATAACTCCGTTTGAAACAGTCACAATATTTTTATTGCTTGAATACCATCTAAGCTTTTTATTTGATGCTTTTGCGGATTTGACTGTTGTTTTGAGCGTATAATTGTTTCCGACATAAACTGTTTTTGTGTCACCGACATTTGAAAGCGTAACACTTGAAACCTTTGTTCCGACAGTAACATTAATTTTAGCTTTTTTACCGCTTCCGTCAGTTGTCGAAGCTGTTATTACAGCGTTACCTTTTTTCAGTCCCTTTATTGTCCCGTTTTTTGAAACTTTTACTATTTTTTTATTGCTTGATTTCCATTTAATCTTTTTAGATAATTTTGCGGGCTTGACAGAAGCACTTAGTTTTAATTTACTGCCTTTTTTAATAGTAATAGTTTTATCATATGTATTTATTGATATTGATTTTATCTTTGATACGGCACTTGCCGGAATCATTGCCGAAGAAATAATAATTGCAATGCCTGTGATGATACCGACAGTTCTTATAAATATTTTTTTCTTCACTTTATAATGCTTTCCTTTCTGAATCATATGCTTATAATTATACATATTAATTATACACATTTTTAATATGTGTTCTGTGAAAAATATGTGAAGTATAGTAAAGAAGTTTATTTGGTTTGAAATATTTTGTTTCTCACAGGCTTAATATAATAATAAGAGTATGAATTTTGATATTCATACTCTTATTTAGTATTTGTTTTTTAATTTTATTAATATTTTGCTTAAAGGTTTATATAATACGAGAGTTACGGCGAAGTTTCCGAAACAATGCACAATATCATAAGGGATTCCCGCTATCCACCATGAAATTGCTCCGCTTATCCCTCCTGCAAAAAAGTATACGATTGAACAGAGTGCTCCGAAAATCAGTCCGTAAATCGCCAGAATAATACTCCAGAACCAAACTGATTTCTGATTTCTGAAGAAATATGAAATCAGAGCTAAAAGCGGCCATATGTAAAAATACATTATCGACCAAAGTCCAAATCCCCATACAAGACATTCAACTAAAACAAAAACAAAGACTGCGTAAAAAATCTTTTTTTCGAAAATTATTGTATAAAGTACAATTAAAAGACTCACTATCTCTATGTTCGGTAAAAATGACAGTACAAATTTTCCCGCTTCAAGTGTAGCAATCATAACTCCGATTAAAACAATATCTTTTATTGTCAGCCTTAAATCAATCTTTTTCATCATATTTCCTCATATACAATTTTAAATTCATCTCCGTCGCTGACAGTCTGCGAAGAAACACCATACCGGCAATACTTATCGTTAACATAAAATGCCCAATAGGCTTTATTCATGTCTTCGGTTTTAATTCCGTTTATTTCTTTTACATAGATGCCGTAAACCGAATCTTCGCCCCAATAAGAGAAGTCACCTTGCTCTGACAGCTCGTTCATAATATCTATTAAATACTTTCCTTTGGTCTTTCCTTCGTATTGTTTCACCTTTTTATCTTTATCTATTACTTCGAGTGAATATGATTTAAGCTCATGATTTTCAGCAATAGAGTAAGAACTGTCAGATTGGTTATTATTTTCGTTATTAAAAAGATAAACTGAGCCGAAAACAGATATTAAAACAGCCAGTATAACCGCTGAAATAATAATTATTTTTTTATCACAATTATTTTTGTTATTCATAACGGCACCCTATATTAATCCGTTTTCAAAAAGGTCAAGTGCATATCTTACCGAGCCCATAGCGTCAGGGGAATAAAAATCCGCACCTATCATATCTGCGTATTCCTGAGTCAAAACTGCTCCGCCCACCATAACCTTGCAGTTCGGTGTTTCCTTTCGTATAAGTTTAATGGTTTCTTCCATATTTACAACAGTAGTTGTCATTAAAGCACTTAATCCCACAAGTTTTATATTGTTGTTTTTGATTGTTTCAACAACTGTTTCAGGCGGCACATCTTTACCTAAATCAATAACATTGAAGCCATAGTTTTGCAAAAGAACCTTAACTATGTTTTTACCTATATCATGAATATCACCTTTGACAGTGGCAAGAACTAATGTTGTCTTCGGTTCGCTTTTTTCACCACGTTCAAGAAGCGTTTTCTTAATCATATCAAATGCAGATTGTGCGGCTTCGGCACTCATTAACAACTGAGGAAGAAACATTGTTTTTTCTTCAAAGCCTTTTCCTACCTTATCAAGCGCAGGAATAAGCTCATTATTGATAATATCGAGAGATTCTCTTGTCTCAAGAAGCTTTTCGGTTGCAATTGAAGCACTTTCTCCAAGACCTTTTACTATAGCGTCAAAAAGTGTAATATTTTTGCTGCTGTTGTTTTTTACAGGAGCAGTATTGTTTGCATCACCGCTGAACTTTTCTATATATGTCAGGCATTGGTCATCATAACCCTTTAAAGCACAGAAACTATAAAAGGCTGTCATCAGTTCATCGCTCAATGGGTTTACTATTCCTGAGCTAAGACCGTTTTCCATAGCAAGAGTGAAGAAATTTGTTGTGATATTAACTCTTTGAGGAAGTCCAAAGGAAATATTCGATACACCTAATACCGTGTGAACACCAAGCTCATATCTCACCCGTCTTAACGCATCAAGGGTGATGTTTGCATTTTGACTTCCTGTGCTGACTGTCATTGTCAAAGTGTCAACAACGAGGTCTTTTTTGTCTATTCCATACTTTTGAGCAGTCCTGATTATTTTCTTTGCAATTTCAACTCTTCCGTCTGCAGTTTCAGGTATTCCGTTCTCGTCAAGAGTTAAACATACAACAACTCCGCCATACTTTTTAACAAGCGGGAAAACCGCTTCCATAGATTCTTTTTTTCCGTTGACCGAATTTATCATAGCCTTTCCGTTATAAATTCTCAAAGCTCTTTCCATAGCTTCAATATTCGTCGTATCAATCTGAAGCGGAAGATTGATTATTCCCTGTATTGATGTTATAGCTTCTTCCATAAGACATACTTCATCAATTTCCGGCAGTCCGACATTTACATCAAGAATATCCGCACCTTTTTCCTCCTGGGCAAGACCTTCTTTTAAAATATATTCAATATCATTTTCACGCAGTGCCTGCTGGAAGCGCTTTTTTCCTGTAGGGTTAATTCTTTCACCGATAATCAAAGGCTTGTCCCCGAATTCAACAGCATGAGTGTATGAAGATATTACTGTCTTATTCTTCTTTAAAAGAGGATTTAATGCAGTGCCTTTGCAAACTTCAACTACTTTCTTTAAATGTTCAGGGGTTGTTCCGCAGCATCCTCCGACAGCACTTGCACCAAGCTCAACAAGCTTTTTCACATCGCATGCAAATTCATCGGGCTCTACATTAAAAATTGTTTCTCCGTTTATAACCACAGGAAGTCCGGCATTAGGCTGAATGAGAATAGGAAGTGAAGTGCTTTCTGTAAGAGCAGGCATAAGCTCTATCATTTGTTTTGGTCCGAGCCCACAGTTAAAGCCTACAGCGTCAACGCCGAGACCCTCTAGCATCGCAACTGCCGCCTGTGTGCTGCCGCCTGTCAGCAGCTTCCCGTTTTCATCGAAAATCATTGTGACGGCAATAGGAAGCGATGAGTTTTCTTTTGCTGCTAAAACTGCCGCCTTGATTTCATAGGTATCGTTCATCGTTTCTATTAGTATTAAATCTGCTCCTGCTTTTTCTCCGAAGATAATCATTTCGGCAAAAGCATCATAGGCATCATAAAATGAAAGCTCGCCCAACGGCTTTAAAAGCTTGCCCAGCGACCCTATATCGAGAGCGGCAAGAGCGTCTTTTCCGCATTCAATTATAGCTTCTTTTGCAATTTTGACGCCTGATGTTACTAAATCCTCAACGGTGAAGTCTAAATTGTCGCATTTGAATTTATTAGCACCGAAAGTGTTTGCGGAAATAACATTACAACCGGCATTCAAATATGCCTGGTGTATGTCTTTTAATTTGTTGGGATTGGTTATATTCCATGTTTCAGGGACTTCGCCTGTTTTCAGTCCGCTTTTTTGAAGCATGGTACCCATTGCACCGTCAAAAAATATTATATTCTTGCCGAGTTTGTTCAAAAAATTCATTTTAATCACTACGCCTTTGCTTTGCAAAGGCTCTCCTTCCTACGGAATTTGAGTCGGTTCCTGCAACGGAATTGCCGCAATACCTTTTTTTGCGGCAAAGGCTCAAAAACGTGCTTGAAAAAATATTTTTCAAGCTGTCCTCCGTGTTCTATTCGCATCTGAATTCACAGTTTGTCTTAGTGCATGCTTTGCATTTGTTTATATTACAGCCCTCGCTGTTTTTTGACAGCCCGATAACTGCCGTCACACTTTTGCTGGGTATCATCAGACAATTATCGGTCAGACTTAGTGCCAGTCTTTTCTGACAGTCAAGAATTTTAAAAACATCACGCTGATGAGTCAATTCAAAATCTCCGTATCCCGGACTGAATCTCGGTTTTAAAAAGTATCTGTCTTCATACGACTTTCTGATTTTTTCCTGAAGCTCGTCGCAGTAGGCTTCAATCAGAGCAGCACCGCAGGCTTGTGAAACAGCTGCCTTTGCCATATTGGAAATTTCATATTTTTTTATAAGCATATCGGCTTCCCTGCCCAAAGTGGCAGCAAAAAGGATTAATCTTTCACATCCGAAAAGGTTCTTAAAAAGACCTTTACTGTGAATTTTCATGAGATTATTTTCGTCATATACTTTTATGATATTATTATTTTCTAATGAAACCATAAGCTCTTTGTATACAGATTTAGGATTAACCGTTTTTTTAAACTCCTCTAACACTTCGTCTATCAAAGTGTCAGTTGTTTCGTCATAAGAAATGTTTCTATAGCCTAAATATCTGTAAATTTCACTTTTAATCGTTTTCATGAAATCACCTTTGTTATAATGGTATTTATATAGTATATCACAGTTTGTTCCTAACTTCAACGATATAGATTAATATGCGAAACAATTAAATTTTTATTTAAACAGTGATTGTTTGTATATGTATAAATGCACTCAATATTGCAAAATCAGATTTTTTAAACTATAATAATAAAGTGTTCAAAAAATATTAAAAAAATCAGTGAGACTTTTTGCGTTTTGAAACGCTTATATAATAAGAAGCATGACAAAAGAGGGGGAAGCCAGTGGATATCGGTACCGAATGTTATTATCGATTCATCAATGGAGATAAAACAGGCCTTGAGGATTTGGTAAAGCTTTTTAATGACAATCTTATAATTTTTATAAACGGATATGTAAAAAATATATCTGCGGCAGAGGATATTGCAGCAGATACATTTGCTGAACTGATAGTTAAACAAAGTCCTTTCGCGGCAAAGTATTCATTCAAAACATGGCTTTTTAGAATAGCAAGAAACAATGCTGTGGATTACATAAGAAAATATAAAAGACATATACGCATTGAAATTTCAGAAAGTGATGCAGTTTCTGAAGAAGCCTTGGAAAAGTCAGTTATTAAAGATGAACAGCATCAGCACCTTCAAAAAGCACTTAAAAAATTAAAGAAAGAATACAGTGATGTTTTATACTTAATTTATTTTGAAGAAATGACATACGAAGAAGCAGGAGTTATTTTAAAAAAAAGCAGTAAGCAGATAAAAAATTTAGCATTTCGAGCTAAAAATGCTCTTAAAGAAATTATGTTAAAGGAGGGATTTCAGTATGAGGAACTATAAAGAACAGACAGAAAAAATACTTGAACTTGTTGAGCAAAAGAAAAAGACTCAGGAAAAGAGAAAAAATATAGTTGTGACATTTTCATCTCTTGCAGCGTGTGCTGTAATAGCATTGCTTTGTACATCTTTATTTTCAGGCGGAGGTCACAAGGCAATTCCTATAAACGAACAGAATCTGACCTCTCAGACTGTGACAATCAATTCTGAAAAAACACATAAAATGAAATCCTCTAAAAAAGATAAAAAGGATAAAACAAATGCAACGAATCCAAAAACAACCACCAACAAGCCGAAACCAACCAGAACAACCACAAAAGAAATTGTTATCACAACAAAAAAGCAAACCAAAATCAAAAAACCGGATGTTGATAAGTATCTATCACTCAATGGTTTAAAGGAAAACAGTGATGATGTTGTATTTTACAATGGAAAATCATATGTTAAAACCTGTTCTTTAGAAGCTGATTCAAATTCTAAACATGTACTTTTAAATAAATATTTGGGTAAAGCCACAGGGGATATTGATACCGAAGCTACTGACGAAATAACTTCAAATGTCGGTGGAAAGGTTTATACAATCAATGGTTATTCAGAGGATTTCAGGCTTGGAATACTCAGAAAAGAAAAATTGACAGGAAAAAGTTATATATATATTTTCGATAATTTATACAGTCTTCAAAATTCAGGGATTTCAACAGCCTCTCAGCTTTTAAACGATATGCTGCATTCTGACAGCAATCTAAGCTTTATCAATTATTACTGCGGTACAAATATGAAGATTGCATATCTTAATCAAAGCAGTTTATCGGCAGTGATTTCCGAAAAAATGCAAAAAAACCTTTTGTCGGCAATCAATAATGCGTCATTAATAAGCAGTGACGAGTATACATTTGATAACAACGATAAAAAAATAGTTTTGTTTCTGAATATGAAAGACCAAACGAAGGTTGAAATTTATCTTGCAGACGGCGGTTATATATTCTGCGACGGATTATATTTTAAAACAGACGAGGCTTCATTTTTTGAAGTTTATGATTATTTGACAAAAGACTAAGTTAAAAAGCCATGCAAACTGAACACAATCAGTAAAAAACGTACAATAGTAAAAGGCACCTCCTATGGTAAAATAAATCATAGGAGGTTTTGTTATAACAGTCCCTGAATTTATAAATAATATTATTTGTGCCTAATTGTGTTACCTTTTAAAATATTGAAAACTTCATATTCATAATGATAATATTTCTGTAAATACTAAAAAGAACGGATATAACAACTACTATGTCAGATACGGAGGAATATTATGAAATCAATTTGGAACGGCAGCACAGAGATTCCGAATTTTCAAAGGCTCGGCGGAACTCGAAATACAGATGTACTGATTATAGGCGGAGGATTAGCCGGAGTTCTATGTGCATATTTTCTTAAACAAAAGGGAGTAGACTGTATTCTTGCAGAAGGCGGGAAAATATGTTCGGGAACAACTGCGAATACTACTGCGAAAATTACTTTTCAGCATGGTTTGATTTATCATAAGCTGTTCAAAAAACTAGGAGCAGAAAAGGCTTCAATGTATCTTTATGCAAACCAAAACGCTGTAGAAGAATATAACAAGCTTTGCCGTAATATAGATTGCAATTATGAAATTAAAGATAATTACGTTTATTCTCTTGATGACAGAAGTCTGCTTGAAAAAGAGATTAATTCACTTTCAAAAATCGGGTATAAAGCCGACTTTAAAAATAATCTTCCATTACCATTTGAAACTGTCGGTGCAGTGAAGTTTTCAAATCAGGCACAGTTTAATCCGTTAAAGTTTGTTTCAGAGCTTTGCAAGGATTTGAATATTTTTGAAAATACTTTTATATATGAAATAAGAGATAACAGAGCATTAACTGATAGCGGAGAAATAAATGCAAAAAAAATAATTGTTACTACGCATTTTCCTTTCATAAATAAGCACGGGAGTTATTTTCTAAAGTTGTATCAGCATCGTTCATATGCTATAGCACTTGAAAATTCACCTCAGATAAACGGAATGTATGTTGACGAAAACAAAAAAGGTATATCTTTCAGAAATTACGGAAAATACCTTATACTCGGTGGCGGTTCGCATAGAACAGGCAAAAAAGGCGGCAGCTGGAATGAGATAAGAGATGCCGCAGCAAGATTCTATCCCGAATCAAATGAAAAATTTCATTGGGCGGCACAGGATTGCATGAGTTTAGACAGTATTCCGTATATAGGGCATTATTCAAAACGCATGAACGACCTGTATGTTGCAACAGGCTTTAACAAGTGGGGAATTACTTCTTCAATGGTATCTGCTATGCTTTTAAGCGATATGGTTGTCGGCAAAAAGCCTGACTGGGCAGAAGTCTTTAATCCTTCAAGAAGTATTATAACACCTCAGCTTGCAGTAAACGCCTTTGAGGCAACTGTGAATCTATTAACACCATCAACAAAACGCTGTCCGCATTTAGGCTGTGCATTAAAGTGGAACAGCGCCGAACATTCATGGGACTGTCCATGTCACGGTTCAAGATTTTCAAGTGACGGAATCTTGCTTGAAAATCCGTCAACAGGAAACATAAAAATAAACAGATGAATAAATAATAAAAAGCCGTACACACCTTTATTGGAATGTATGGCTTTAATTTTACTATTATTACTTTTGATGCTTTTTTCTCAATTTTTCAGCTTTTTTATTAAGCTTGTATTCTTCATATTCATGTTTCAGCTCTGCCAAAGCCTGATGATGCTTTTTCGAGCCGGCAGTCGGATTTCTTTTAAGCATTGCAAAGTCCCTTGCTTTAAGGTTCTTTGTTTTTTCATGTATTTTTTGTTTTCTTTTGTCTGCTTTTTCTTCAAGCTCGTCAATTCTTTCGCTGATAGCTTTTTTGGTTTCATCTTTTGCTTTATCAATAGCCTGAACAATTTGCGCCAAATTAATTGCATCACGAACAGAAGCTACTGTATCTATCACAAATAAAACACTTATAACTATTAAAACTGTAATAAATGCCGTATGCCGTTTCAGCTCAAAATCCAAAACATATTCAGAAACAAACGGGACAACAAACTTTACTAAAAGAACAGTAAGCAACCCCCAGAATAACGAAGAGCTCAAACAAATGATTCCTTTAAAGTTCAGCTTCTGCCTGCTGTAATCCCAATATCTGACCTTAAGGAGTTTTTCCATTAAAAGTCCGGTTATAAGTTCAAGCAAAGTGGCGGAAATCATTCCCGAAATAAAAGTCAATATTATACTATTTTGAAACGGCAGCGAGGAGTGGAGCATTATCACAGCACCAAAACCGTATATCGGCAAAAGCGGCATATGTAAAAATCCTCTGTTTACGAGTTTTCTTTTAGTAATGCCGACATAAAATACTTCCCAGCACCAGCCGATAAAACAATAAACAAAGAAAAATGCCGTCCACTCTGTAAAAGAATAAGAATACATTATTAATTTTACCCCTTAAAACTAAAAATCTATTTTTTCCAGTGTTTTTTCTAAAGTTTTTATGTTTTCAACATTTGCGAATGAAACATCACTCAGTGTTTTTCTAACAAGTCCGGCTAAGACTTTGTTAGGTCCGAGTTCAATGAATGTATCAAAGCCTGCTTCTTTAAGAGCTTTAAGCTCACTTGTGAATTTAACAGGAGAAACTATATGATTTGCCAAAAGCTCAGGCATATTTGAAAAGTCGGTTAATTTTTCACCTAAAACATTGCTGTAAAAATCAACATTCGGAGTTTTAAATTCAATATCTTTTATTGCTTCTTTGAATTCATCGGCAGCAGGCTGCATAAGCTTTGAGTGAAATGCAGATACAACATTCAGCTTCATTGCTCTTGCTTTTTTCTCTGTGAACACTTCGATAGCTTTGTCAACAGCCTCTGTTTCACCGGCAATTACTGTTTGAACAGAAGAGTTATAGTTTACCGGAACAACATAACCGTCAATTGTTCTGCAAATATCCTCAACTTCTTTTGCTGACGGTCCTATTATGGCACACATAGCACCGTCTGAGCTTTCAGCTGCTTTTTGCATGGCTTCGGCTCTTGCTTTAATAACTTTAAATCCGTCTTCAAGGCTTAACATGCCTGAACAAACCATTGCTGCATATTCGCCGAGTGAGTGGCCTACCACTGCGTTGCAGCTGACCCCGTTCGCTTTCATTGCTTCTAAAGCACAAAGCGATGTTGCCATAATAGCAGGCTGTGAAACAGATGTCTTGTTAAGCTCTGTGTCGGGACCTTCAAAAACTATTTTTGAAAGGTCATATCCTAAAACTTTTTGAGCAGTGTCAAAAACAGACTTTGCACCGTCAAACTTATCATATAACTCCTTTGCCATTCCTACATACTGAGAACCTTGCCCGGAAAACATAAAGACATTTTTAGACATAATATTACTCCTTATCTTAATTTTAATTTTATCAAACAGCTGTTATTGATAAATAATTGTTGACCTTTTTACATAAAAATAGTATAATAATAAATATTATACAATTAAAATTATATCATTATTTTATAATTTTTTCAATATGAAAGAGAGAGGAATTTCTATGACCGGTGTAAAAATCCTTGGTGTAGGCAAGTATGTACCTGAATTAACAGTCACAAATGAAATGATGTCTGAAATCGTAGAAACTAATGATGAATGGATAACAACAAGAACGGGAATCAAATCCAGACATATTACAAACGGTGAACCGACTTATCATCTCGGTGCAATGGCAGCAAAAGAGGCTGTTGAAGACTCAGGGATAAATCCCGGCGATATTGGGCTGATTATTGTAACGACTATTACAAACGATTTTTCGACTCCGTCGGCTGCATGTCTGATTCAAAGGGAAATCGGAGCTGTCGGCTCAATGGCTATAGATATCAACTGTGCATGTTCGGGCTTTGTTTATGCTTTTGACATGGCTAAGAGATATCTTCAGACTGATGACAATTTAAAATATGTTTTAGTGGTTTCTGCCGAAGAACTTTCTAAAATTACCGATTATACAGACCGTTCAACCTGTGTGCTTTTCGGCGACGGTGCAGCGGCAGTTGTTTTAAAACGAAATGAAGACACTATATTTTCCGAATATCTGGGTGCTGACGGAACGGGTGCTGAATTCCTTTCTGCAAGAAGCTATATTTCAGAAACACCTTTTACTACAAATCATGATAAGTTTGATGATAAAATGCCGGACAGCAACGGTCATTTTCTTTATCAAAACGGCAAAGAGGTTTATAAGTTCGCAACTAAAACATTGCCTTTAGCTGTAAGTTCTGCTTGTCAAAAAATCGGTATTACACCTGATGATTTAGACCTTATAATTCCTCATCAGGCGAATGTCAGAATAATTGAAACAGCAGCAAAAAATCTTAACATCCCTATGGACAAGTTTTATTTGAATTTAAACAAACACGGGAACACATCAAGTGCTTCTATACCTCTTGCCCTTTATGACGCCGTAAAAGACGGAAGATTAAAGCGTGGAGACAAAGCTTGTATTGTAGGTTTTGGCGCAGGACTGACTTATGGCGGAGTTGTGTTTGAATATTAAAAAAACAGCGTTAATGACTTTAAAAGAAATGAGGAAATCATATGAACACAAGAATAACAGAAATTTTAGGTATAAAATATCCTATCATTCAGGGGGGCATGGCTTGGATAGCTGAGTCAACACTCGCTTCTGCTGTTTCGAACGCAGGCGGTCTGGGACTTATTGCAGGGGGGTCTGCTCCTATTGACTATTTAAGAGAACAAATCAGAAAAACAAAAGCCGCTGTCGGCGATAAGCCGTTCGGCGTAAATATTATGCTTATGTCACCTAATGCCGAAGAGTTGGCTAAGCTTGTTATTGAAGAAGGCGTTCCTGTTGTTACAACAGGGGCAGGCAACCCGGGCAAATTTATGGCAGCTTGGAAAGAAGCAGGTATTAAAGTCATTCCTGTTATTCCGTCTGTTGCTCTTGCTAAGAGAATGGAAAGAGCAGGTGCCGATGCTGTAGTGGCTGAGGGCACGGAGTCTGGCGGACATATTGGAGAAAATACAACAATGTGCCTTGTACCTCAGGTTGTTGACGCTCTTGAGATTCCTGTTATCGCAGCAGGGGGAATTGCAGACGGAAGAGGAATTGCGGCTTCAATGATGCTCGGTGCCGAAGGTGTTCAGGTGGGAACTCGTTTCCTTGCCGCTGAAGAGTGCCAGATTCATCCGACATATAAAGAGCTTGTTGTAAAGGCAAAGGATACTGACAGTATAGTTACAGGACGTTCGACGGGTCATCCTTGCAGAAATGTTAAAACTAAATTCGCTAAGCGTTTGGCATCAGGCGAGAAAGACGGAAGTCTTACTCCTGACAAGTTTGAAGAAATAACACTTGGCTCACTTAGAAAAGCTGTTCAGGACGGAAATCTCGATGAGGGCTCTTTCCTGTGCGGAGCAATTGCAGGCATGATAAACGATGTTAAGTCTTGCAAAGATATTATTGAAGAGATGTTCTCAGAAGCTGAAAAGCTATTGAACAAATAATAAAGACAGATAAAATTCAGGAGGAAAATATATGGCAGCAGCGATAGTTACAGGTGCATCTCAGGGAATAGGTGCTTGTATAATTAAAAGACTTGCAGAAGACGGTTATGATTGTATAATAAATTGTTATCCAAGTGACAGCGATAAGGCTAATGCACAAGCTGTAAAATCAGAATGTGAAAGCTTTGGTGTTAAAGCAGCCGTTTATCCGTGCGATGTTTCAAAATATGAAGACTGCGAAAAAATGGTCAAGGACATCAAAGCTGAATTCGGTTCAATTGATGTTTTGGTGAACAACGCAGGTATTACTAAAGACGGGCTTTTAGCTCGAATGAGTGAGGAGCAATATGACGCTGTTATTGCGGTTAACCAAAAGAGTGTATTTAACATGATGAAGCATGTCGGTTCGGTTATGATGCGTCAGAGAAGCGGAAAGATTGTCAATCTTGCGTCAGTTGCCGGACTTTACGGAAATCCGGGACAGTTTAACTATTCGGCTTCAAAAGCAGCAATTATCGGTATGACAAAAACTGCTGCTAAAGAGCTTGGTTCCCGTGGTATAAATGTAAATGCTGTTGCTCCGGGATTTATTAAAACCCCAATGACCGATGCATTAACAGATGAACAAAGAAATGCTATGCTTTCTGTAATTGCTATGAAAAGATATGGAACAGTTGAAGAAATAGCGGGTGTTGTATCATTCCTTGTTTCAGAGGATTCAAGCTATGTTACAGGACAGGTAATAGAAATAAGCGGCGGACTTTCAATGTAATTCATTTTTAAATACTAGTTTTTCAAAAAGTGTATGTTTTTCGCAAATTTAAGTTTGTATATTAAGCGTCTGACATCACAGTTTGCAAAGAAAGGATATTTTAATTTATGAAAAGAGTAGTTATCACAGGAATGGGAACAAAAAACCCGTTAGGGCAAAGTGTAGAGGAATTTTGGGATAATATAAAAGCGAATAAGCTGGGTTTTTCTTTCGTTGATCAGTTTGATGAACCTGATTTTCCTGTTAAGGTTGTCGGCGCTGTCAAAGACTTCAACCCTCTTGATTATTTTGAGAAAAAAGAAGTAAGAAAAATGTGCAGATTTACTCAGTTTGCAGTTGCTTCAACAAAGGATGCTTTAGCGGACGCAAAAACTGATTTTAAAGACTTAGACCCTTTCAAAGTCGGCGTTATTATCGGTGCGGGAATCGGAGGACTTGAAGAAACCGAAACCCAACACCAAAGATTTTTAGAAAAAGGCTCTGACCGAATTTCTGTTTTCTATGTTCCGATGATGATTGGAAACATGGCAGCAGGAGAAGTTGCAATGCGTACAGGATTTAAGGGTGACAATTTCTGTACAACAACAGCTTGTGCTTCTGCAACTCATGCTATCGGCGAAGCATTCAGAAAAGTAAAGGACGGGTATCTTGACGCTTGTATCTGCGGCGGAACCGAAGCGTGTATTACGCACTTCTCACTTTCGGGCTTTAATAACATGAAGGCTCTGTCAAAAGCTACTGAGCTAGATAAGGCTTCCACTCCTTTTGATGCCGAAAGACAAGGATTTGTTTTAGGTGAAGGATGCGGAATACTGGTTCTTGAAGAGCTTGAGCATGCAAAGGCAAGAGGTGCGAAAATATATGCTGAAATTGTGGGTTACGGTGCGACAGGTGACGCATATCATATGACAAGTCCGGACCCAGAAGGCGAAGCTGCTTCAAGAGCAATGAGAGACAGCTTTGAAGAAGCAGGTTTAAAGGCTTCAGATGTAAACTATATTAATGCACACGGAACATCTACAGGTTTAAACGATAAATATGAAACTAAAGCTATTAAGAAAGCTTTGGGTGACAGTGCAAATGATGTTGTAATCAACTCAACTAAATCTATGATCGGTCACTTGCTTGGTGCGGCAGGGGCTGTAGAAGCTATAATCACTGCTCTGTCTGTTCGTGATGACTTTGTTCACAAAACAATGGGCTATAAAACTGCTGACCCTGAATGTGATTTGGATTATGCTGTTGACTCAAACAGAGAAATGAAAGTCGATGTTGCTCTTTCAAATTCACTTGGATTCGGCGGACACAATGCAACAATCTGTATAAAAAAATACAAAGATTAAATTGAGCGAAAAGACAACTACGAAAGGAGTAATGCTCTTTAAAAGAGCATGAATAAATTATGAGTAAAGAATTATTCAAGGGCTTTGAAACTGAAAGCTTAAATACAATAGCTAAAATAATTAAGGAAAACGATTTAGGCAAGGTAAAAATAAAAAACGGGGATTTTGAAATTTGTGTTGAAGCAAAGGCTTGCACTCAGATTCCTTCGGTAGTCAGTGCGGCTGCCCCTGCAATGACAGCTGTATCTTCCGGACAAACATCGGAAAAGACAGAATCAGCACCTGTACAAAGCGGAAATGTATGTACATCTCCGATAGTCGGAACATTTTACGCTGCTTCTGCTCCTGATAAAGAGCCTTTTGTAACTGTCGGAAAGCAAGTTCAAAAGGGCGATGTTTTGTATATTATTGAATCTATGAAGGTTATGAGTGAAGTAACAAGCGAATTCGACGGTAAGGTCAAAGAGATTTGTGTAAATAACGGGGATTCAGTTGAATTCGGTCAGCCTATTATGATTATTGAATAGCTTCTTAGTTAAAGTTTTTATTTAGAAAGAGAGATTTTTATATGGCAGTAGTGTTAGATAAGGAACAAATAAAAGAAATCATTCCTCACAGAGATCCGTTTTTGCTTATTGATGAAGTAAATGAGCTTGAGGTCGGAAAAAAAGTTAAAGCTACAAAATATATTAAGCAAGACGATTTTTGGTTTAAAGGACATTTCCCTGAATATCCTGTTACTCCAGGCGTTTTAATGGTTGAAATGCTTGCACAGGCCGGAGCTGTTGCACTTTTATCACTTCCTGAGAATAAGGGGAAAATCGGTCTTTTCGGCGGAATAAACAACTGTAAGTTCCGCACACAGGTTGTTCCGGGCGACACTCTTGACCTTGAAGTTGAAATTGTCAAGGTAAGAGGTCCTATCGGTGTAGGAAAGGGAACGGCAAGTGTCAACGGAAAGAAAGCCGTTTCATGTGAAATAACTTTTGCCATAAAATAAAACTGTTGTTGAAGACTAGCGTGAAAAGTATCTTTTCACGCATGTTTTTGAGCTTTTGTCACGAAAGTATTGTGGCAATTTCGGTGAAGCGGAACCAGTTCGTAAAACCCAAGAAAGGTATGTCTTTGTTATAAAGGCAGGTGATTGATATGATTAAGAAAGTTCTTATTGCTAATAGAGGAGAAATAGCTGTTCGCATAATTCGTGCATGCCGTGAGCTTGGAATAGCTACTGTTGCTGTTTATTCAACAGGCGATGCTAATGCACTTCATGCAAAAATAGCTGATGAAGCGGTTTGCATAGGACCTGCTTCAAGTGCGGAAAGTTATCTGAATATGCGTTCTATAATTGCCGCATGTGAAATAACCGGTGCAGATGCCGTTCATCCGGGATTCGGTTTTTTATCTGAAAACGCTCATTTTGCAAGGACATGTGAAAAATGCGGAATTACCTTTATCGGACCGAAACCTGAATCCATTGAAATGCTCGGCGATAAGGCACAGGCAAAGGAAACTATGAAAAATGCAGGTGTTCCTGTAATTCTTGGTTCTGACGGTGCAGTTAAGGACATGGAAACTGCAATAAATCTTGCAAAAGAAATCGGATATCCTGTTATGGTTAAGGCTTCTGCCGGCGGCGGCGGAAGAGGAATTCGCATAGTGAGAGATGAATCTGAGCTTGAATCTCAAATTACTGCCGCTAAAACCGAAGCGATGGCTTGCTTTGGAAATGATGAGATTTATATCGAAAAGTTTATCGAAAACCCAAAACATATTGAAATTCAGATTCTGGCTGATAACTTCGGTAATGTAATTCATCTCGGCGAGAGAGATTGTTCAATGCAAAGACGAAATCAAAAGGTTTTGGAGGAAACCCCATCACCTATCATGACAGATGAGCTTCGTGAAAAAATGGGTGCTTCTGCAGTTGCGGCAGCTAAAGTATGCGGATACAGAAATGCAGGTACAATTGAATTTTTGGTTGATAAAAACTTAAACTATTATTTTATGGAAATGAATACCCGTATCCAAGTTGAACATCCTATTACTGAGGCAGTTACGGGAGTTGATTTAGTAAAACAACAGCTTCTTATTGCATCAGGCAAAGAGCTTGACATAAAACAGGAAGATATTCACTTGACAGGTCATGCAATTGAGTGTAGAATAAATGCAGAAAATCCTGAACAAAATTTCCGTCCGTCACCGGGAGTGATTAATTCATTACATATTCCCGGAGGTCTTGGCGTCAGAGTTGACAGTGCGGTTTATCAAGGCTATGAAATACCTCCGTACTATGACTCAATGATAGCTAAGCTGATTTGTTTTGGACCGGACAGGGAAAGTGCTATTGCAAAGATGACATGGGCACTTTCGGAATTTATTGTCGACGGTGTGTCTACAAATATTGATTTTCAGCTTAAATTAATCCGCAGAAATGAATTTTTAGACGGCAGGTACGACAACGGCTTTTTGGGAAGGGTTGATATCTTAAAGGAATAGCTTTAAGGTTAATATATTAACCTTTGGGAAGGAGAATCTTTTATGCTTGAAGATTTGTTTTCAGTTGTAAAAACCAGATTTAACGGCACTGAACAGAATACGCCCGACATAAAAAAAGATGTTAAGAAAACAGATATTCCAAAGGATTTGCTTTTTAAATGTCCGAGATGTTCAAATGTGGCATTTATGGACGATTTTACATCGAATGCAAAGGTTTGTCCTAAGTGTAATTATCATTCAAGAATATCTGCGAAAGAACGCATTGATATGACAGTTGATAAGGGAAGTCTGATTGAATTTGACAAGGATATGATTTCAAAAAATCCGATTGATTTTCCTGATTATGAACAGAAACAGGAAAGTATCCGTGAAAAAACAGGACTTAAAGATGCAATTATAACAGGTGAGGCTACAATTCGCGGCGACAGAGTTGTAATTGCTGTTATGGATTCAAGATATATGATGGCTTCTATGGGCAGCGTTGTAGGTGAAAAGCTCACCCGTGCATTTGAATTTGCAACAGAAAACAGGCTTCCTATAATTGTGTTCACAGCATCGGGCGGTGCAAGAATGCAAGAGGGAACGGTTTCTCTTATGCAGATGGCTAAAACAAGCGGTGCTGTTGCAAGACATAATGAAGCAGGACTTTTATATATTACTGTTATGACCGACCCTACAACCGGCGGTGTAACCGCTTCTTTTGCGTCATTAGGCGATATTATTATTGCCGAGCCAAAGGTTCTTATCGGATTTGCAGGAAGAAGAGTTATTGAGGGAACAATTAAGCAAAAACTTCCCGACGATTTTCAGTCAGCAGAGTTTTTGATGGAAAAGGGTTTTGTTGATATGATTGTCGACAGAAAGAAAATCAGAAGAACACTTTCTCACTTATTAAAACTTCATCAGAATAAAGGAGGCGTTGCTAATGAATAATCTAAAGGCAAGCGAACGCCTCGATATTGTAAGAAATAAATATCGCCCTACTGTCAGAGATTATATACCAATGATATTCGATGACTTTTTTGAAATGCACGGCGACAGATATTACAGTGATGACGGTGCTATAATCGGCGGTATAGGATATTTTAACGGTACACCTGTTACTGTTATTGCACAGGTTAAAGGCCGTAATCTTGAAGAAAACAAGGCATCAAACTTTTCTATGCCCCACCCTGAGGGTTATAGAAAGGCTTTAAGGCTCGCTCGTCAGGCGGAAAAGTTTCACAGACCTGTTATTTGTCTTGTTGATACACCGGGAGCTTTCTGCGGTGTTGAGGCCGAAGAAAGAGGTCAGGGCGAAGCAATAGCTAAAAATCTCATGGAATTTATGACACTTAAAACTCCTGTTTTCTCAATAATTCTGGGTGAAGGCGGAAGCGGAGGTGCTTTGGCTCTGGGTGTTTGCGATGAATTATCAATGCTTTCTAACGCACTTTATTCTGCGATTTCACCTCGGGGTTTTGCTTCAATTCTTTGGAAGGACGCTGCCCGTGAGCGTGAAGCCTGCGATATTATGAAAAACACCGCAGAAGATTTAAGGGATTTAGGTATTTGCGATTATATAATAGATGAGCCTGAGGGCGGTGCTCATAATAACCCTGACCTTGTCGCTGAAAATATAAGCTGTTATTTAACAGAAGCTTTTAAAAGAAATTTGCAAAAACCTATTGACGAATTGTTAAATGATAGGTATACTAAGTTTAGAAAAGTCGGCGAGTTTGAAGAAACTCACGATTAATTTAAAAAGGTTATAACGGGGACTGCTTAAAACTTGCAGTAGCACCCGATGTAATAATAGACATATCTTTAAAAAGGAGGTTGTTTTCAAATGGTATTTGATAAGGTAAAAGATATTATCGTTGACCAACTTGATGTTGATGAAGACAAAATTACAATGGAAGCTTCAATTACTGAAGATTTAGGTGCAGATTCTCTTGACGTTGTTGACTTGATTATGTCACTTGAAGAAGAATTCGACATTAAAATTCCGGATGAAGAAGTTGAAAATGTAAAAACTGTTGGCGATATAGTTAAGTTTATCGAAGAAATAGATAATTAATTCATAATAAAAAAGACCCGGCACAATGCCAGGGCCTTTTTTATTATGAAATTACGATAAAAAGATAGAAAGTTCCGATTAAAATACGATATATATATATTATTCCTAATAAAGTTTATCCAAAGCATTGCTTTTAAATATCTTTGCTTAAACCGCTAAAAAAAGCAAAGTATTTATTTTCGATATTTTAATTTAGAACTTCTATCATGTGATATTTAAAATATCACAGCTTTTTACTTTGAGTAATCTTGATAAGATTGCTTAAGTACATATACATTATATAGTATAAAACGTAATTTGTAAAGCCTAAAATGTAATATTTTTTAACTTTGTTAAAAACAACCAACAATTTGCAAAAAATATATTTCTTTCTGTAAAATACTAACATAGATTTTCAATAGAAAATAATATAGTTTTAATCTTTGTCTGTTTCAAAATCTAGATTATCAACTGCAAACTTCAAACATTGTATTACTAATTTATTAAGTGATAAATTATTATCATATGCAAGTTTATCTAGTTCCTCAGCTAATTGCTGAGGTAAACGAAATGTTTTACTGACTGTATCATATCCTTTTTCTATTTTCCACATAAATTGCATCCTCCTTTAATAACAGTATGCAATACATTTTATGAAAAAGATACAATCATTTTATAATACATTTGTAGTGCAAAACAATTGCATAATCAATATTTATATGATATAATATCAATATGATTTCAAAATGATTTCAAAATACCGTTATAAAGAGGTGAAATTGTGGCAATTAGGAATTTGACAATCAGAATTGATTCTGAAAGCTTAGATAAACTGCATATTATTTCCGCTTATGAGGGCAGAAGTGCCAACAGCCAGATTTTAATTCTGGTAAGGGATTTAATTAAAAAATATGAACAGGAATATGATGAAGTTTTTTTAAAACAGAAGCGGAAGTATTAATTGCAATTATAATTTTTATAAATCAAAAACCCGACAGCAAACTAATGTTGACGGGTTTCTGACTAATATTAAGGAGCATATAATTAATATTACATAACCATTATAATCCAATTATATAATTTTGTCAATACTCAAATAAAAATTTTTTGTAAAAAAGATATTTATAAAAATTAACAATTAAAAACATATATAAACAATTTTATTTTACAGCTTTTATAACGCCCAGCTTGCAAGCCTTTGCACATTCACCGCAGTTTATGCATTTGTCATAATCAATTTCGGCAAAATTATTTTTGACTTTAATGGCATCGGCAAGACAAGCCTTTTCACATAATCTGCATCCGACACAGCCGTTTTTGCAGAGCGTTCTTGTTGTTTTTGCTGATGCTTCGCTGCGGCAAAGAACCTCAAATCTTTGGCTTTTTCTCCTTAGGGTAATAAGATTTTTAGGACATGCTTTTGCACACAGCCCGCAGCCTGTACAAAGGTTTTCATCAATAAAAGCGACGCCGTTGCATATTTTTATAGCACCGTTTGAGCACACCGAAGCACAGTCCCCAAGTCCTAAACATCCGTTATTACAAAGCTTTGTGCCGCCGTATAATCTGTTCGCCGCCGAACATGATTTCAGTCCGTCAAAATCATATTTATTCGGTGCGGCATCACAAGTTCCGTTGCAATGAACAAAGGCAGTAACAGGTTCGGTATTTCCTGCGTCTTTTCCCATAATAAGACCGATTTTTTTTGCTGTTTCTTCTCCGCCCGGATTGCATTTGTTTAATGCTTCACCTTTGTTTACAATAGCGTCTGCATAGTCATTACAGCCCGAGAATCCGCATCCGCCGCAGTTAGCCTGAGGCAGAGTGTTTTGAACAGCTTCGAGTTTTTCATCGATTCTCACTGCAAAGACCTTTGAAGCCGCAGTTAAAAGTATACCTGCCAAAAGACCGATACCTGCAAAAATCAACAGTATTAAAACATAGTTCATTTTAATTTTTCCTCCTTTAGGAGATTAATAATTTTAGCCGAACAGTCCGCCGAAGCCCATAAAGCTAAGCGATACTATAGAAGCGGCTATCAGAGTTGACGGAACGCCCTTAAAGGCTTTCGGAATTCCGTCAGAAGTTTCGATTCTTGAACGAACACCTGAAAAAAGCAGAATCGCAACGGTAAATCCGATTCCTGTACCCAAAGCATTTGTTATTGACTGAATAAAGGTGTATTCTTCATCGATGTTTGTTATTGTCACACCGAGTACAGCACAGTTTGTCGTAATAAGCGGAAGATAGACTCCTAAAGCCTTATAAAGAGGCGGCATTATCTTTTTCAGAACAATTTCAACAAGCTGAACAAACATAGCTATAAGAAGAATAAATGCAACAGTTTTTAAATATTCGATTTCAAGCGGAACAAGAATAAACTTATAAACCGGATATGTAACAGCAGTTGCACAAAGCATAACAAATATAACAGCACCGCCCATTCCAAGGCTGTTTTTCATAACTTTTGAAACGCCTAAAAATGAGCATATACCCATAAACTGAGATAAAACGATGTTGTTTACAAGAACAGCCGACACCATAATAATTACTAGCTTTATCATTATTTATCACAACCTCCTTCGTCAGTGCCATGAGAGCAGGCATGAGCATTAGGGCAGTTTGCACAGCTGATTTCTTTAGGAGGCTTTTTATTTTTCAGTCTGTTTACAACAGCTATTATTATACCTAAGGTGAAAAAACCGCCGGCAGGCATAATAAATATGCTCATAGGATTTTCAGCGATAAAAGGTATATTTACTCCGAATATCGAGCCTGTTCCCATGATTTCACGAACAGCACCCATGATAAACAGCGCAAGAGTAAATCCAAGTCCCATTCCCAGTCCATCTAAAATTGAGGGTATCAGCTTGTTTTTTGAAGCGAAGATTTCTGCACGGCCGAGTATTATGCAGTTTACCGTGATAAGTGAAAGAAAGATTCCGAGACTGTCATACAGCGCAGGCAGATAGCCTTTAAGCAAAAACTCGATTAAAGTTACAAACCCTGCGATAATAACAATATAGCAAGGAAGTCTTACTGCATCGGGGATAATTTTTTTCAGCAAAGAAATAACGATATTTGAGCCAACCAAGACAAAGGTGGTTGCAAGCCCCATTCCGATACCGTTTGAAGCCATTGTTGTCACGGCTAAGGTCGGACACATTCCAAGCAGGGTAACAAGAACAGGATTTTCTTTTATAAATCCTTTGGTAAAGTCTTTTAAATTACTCACTTAAAATCGCCTCCTTATGCTCGGTGTATACTTCAAGGGCGGTTTTCACAGCATTTTTCATACCCTTTGAAGAATATGTAGCTCCGGTGACATTATCAATGTTATCTAAATTGTCATCAGATGAAAAGCCTTTCAGCTTATCTATAAAAAGTTCTTTTTTATCACGAAGCTTTGTTCCGAGTCCCGGTGTTTCACCGCAGCTGATAAATTCAACTCCTGCAATTTCATCAGCCTGATTAATTCCGACAAGTATATGTATACCGCCCTTTGCATAACCGTCAGCGGTGACTTCGACAAGACATTTGCTTTTATCTGAACTTAGAATAATAGAATTAATATTTTCATTTTCAAATGTAAGCGGTGTTTTTTCGGTTTTAGAACGGTCTAAAACAATGTTAAAGTCTTCCCCCTTTGAATCGGGAAATACAGCTTCGCATGCAGATTTTAAATCATCAGTCATAACCCCTGTTGTATCTTTATATGTAAGTTTGTAAGCGCCGACCAGAATACCGCACACAACAACACAAATTATCATTAACACAACAGGAGGATAAATAAGCTTTTTCAAATTAAATATCCTCCTTTGTCTTTGAAATACCGACAGGCTTAGCTTTTGTAATCATATCAATATATGGGGTCAGAATGTTCATTATTAAAATTGAAAAAGAAACACCTTCTGCCATTGAAGCGTAAAATCTGATGATGCAAGTGATTGTTCCGCATCCTATGCCGAAAATTACTTTGCCCCACATAGTAATCGGAGTTGTAACATAGTCTGTTGCCATAAATATTGCACCGAGAAGTATTCCGCCCGATAGGATTTGATATAGCGGGTCGAATCCTGCGGCAATAGAAAAAATCTCAACAGTAAGCAGGAAAAACAAAGGTGTAATCGGTGAAATAATATGTCTTATGACCAGATACAATCCGCCGATAATAAGTGCTAACGCACAGGTTTCACCTAAGCAGCCGCCGGTTTTTCCTAAAAACAAATCTAAATATTCAGCGTTGCCGCTGACAAGCGGAGTAGCACCTGTTGTAACATCAGAGGTTTGAAGTGACAGAGGAAGAGTCCAGTTAGTCATTGCGTTTGTGAATGATAGCATTAAAACTATTCTTCCGACAATAGCAGGGTTGGCAAAATTTTGTCCAAGGCCTCCAAACAGGCATTTTACAACAACTATTGCTATAAATGTTCCGATTGCCGCCATCCAAAACGGCAGTGAAGGAGGAAGGTTAAAAGCTAACAGAATTCCTGTTACCGCTGCTGAAAGGTCTGATATTGTATTTGGTTTTTTTGTTATAATGTTAAAGAGAGTTTCCCACACAAGAGCAGTTGAAACACAAATTAATATTAAAAATACAGCACGAAGCCCGAAAATAAATCCGGAGGATATTATAGCAGGACAAAGAGCTATAATAACATTCAACATTATTTTTTGTGTTGTCATATCTGAACGTGTGTGAGGCGATGGAGAAACAGTCAGCTTTTGCATTGTTATTATTCCTCTCTTTCTATTTGTTCTTTGAAATAAGTGTTTTTGCCAGCTGATTTGTTTCTGCTAAGTTGCGTTTAGCAGGGCAAACATAAGAACAGCTTCCGCAATTCATACAAAGATTGACTTTGAGCGATTTAAGCAAATCATAGTTTTTAGCATTATATGCTTTTTCAAGCTCTGTCGGCATAAGCCCCATAGGGCAGGCGTTTACACATCTTCCGCAGCGGATACAGTTTGTCTGAACTTTTTCAGTTTGTTTTTTTAACGCTATTATGGCATTATTGGTTTTTGTTACAGGGGTGTTTATGTCATACAGACATGTTCCCATCATAAGTCCGCCTGTCAGAACTTTTTTTACTTTGTCTTTTTCATATTCTGCAAACTCTAAAAGCTCTGCAACTGAAGTTCCGACAGGGGCAATAACATTGCAGGGTGACTTAACGGCATCGCCGTCTATAGTGATACGGCGTTGTATGAGGGGAATTCCTGTTTTAAAGTATCTGTTTAAGAATGAAGCAGTTGAAACATTCATAACAATTATGCCTTGATTTGAAGGAAGCTCACCTTCTTTGATTATTCTGCCTGTTGCATTATATGCAATGACTTTTTCAGCACCTTGAGGATAGAATGCAGGAAGTTTTTTGATTTTTACAGAATTATCATTTGAAGTTAAATCTGTAAGAATCTTAATTGCATCAGGTTTATTATCTTCAATGCAAATATATGTTTTTTCAATGTTCAGTATTTTCTGAATAGTTTTAATTCCGCTCAGTACATCTTGAGGGTTTTCTATCATTTCACGGTAGTCGCTTGTTATGTGTGGTTCGCATTCGGCTGCATTTATAACAAGGCTGTCGATAGGAGTCTTGTTTTCATCGAAATTAAGTTTAATATGTGTCGGAAACCCTGCTCCGCCGAGTCCGCAGCATCCGCTTTCTCTTACAGCTTTTATCAATGAAGATTTGTCTGCAATTACGGGAGGAGTAATATCATCACTCATAATTTGTTTGCCGTCACATTCAATAAGAATACTTTTACAAACCCTGCCGTTTGCAAGAAGAAAGTCATTAATATCTGAAACTTTTCCCGAAACGCTTGAATGAACAGGAGCAGACATAAAAGCATCACTGTCGCCTATCTTCTGACCGACTTTAACTTCTTCCCCGACAGAAACAATAGGGGTACATGGCACACCCATATGCTGTGACATCGGGATTGAAACGTTTTTTGGGATAGGCAAGTTAATTGTTTCACATTTTTCTGTGTTTTTTCTGTGCGGAATTTTTATGCAGTTCAGTGACAAGAATATCACCCTTTCATATTTAATTATTTTGCAAATGAGTATTCATTGTCTGTGATTTTGAAATCATTTTTTATACGGTCGGAAATATAGATTTTATTTTTATCGGAGACAGCAATAACCGAATAGTTTTTATTATTAAGATAGCTATCTATGTTTTTTGTTCCGCCTATATATATTTCAGTGGATAAAAAGTCTGTTAAAAGTCCGTTTTGCGATATGACTGTTACCGATAATAAATCAGTTTCAGCCGGATAGCCTGTATTTAAGTCAAGAATATGTGAGTATGTTTTATTATCTATTTCAAAATAACGCTCATACCCTCCTGAGCTTGAAATAACACAGCTTTTTGTTTTTAATTTTCCTATAGAAGCCTTTGATTTTTTTTTCGGAACTTTCAATGCAACAGAAAAATAATCGTTGTCAGGCTTTTGGCCATACAGCAAAGCAGACGAGCCAAACGACACTATTGCACAATCAGCATTGCTGTTTATTAAGTCGTTTTTTATTATATCGCAAGTATATCCTTTTGCAGATGAACCCAAGTCTATTTTTGTATCTGAATCAATATTGATTATGTTATCGTTTATATGTATATTTTCATAGTTTATTGATTTGAGTGCATCAAAAATTTTTTCTTCAGACGGAAGCCGAGGGTTTTCTGATTGAAAATCCCAAAGGGAAATAAGTTTTCCCGAAGATATATCGACATTCTTATACTTTTTTTGATAACTTAAAGTTTTAGAAATAATATCAATCATTTCAGGGGAACAGGACATATGTCTTGTTTTATTGAGTTTAAATAATTCCCCGTTTTCATTGTATGAGTCAAAAGTGCTGCTAAGATTACTTATATGATTTCTTATTTTGTTATAAAGCTTATCGTTAAGTTGCTCTCCCCAAAGAGTGACACTCACTGATGTGTCCATAGATAAAAAGGTTTTAGTGTTATAAGTATCTTTTTTTAATTCTATTTTATATAGAGTTAAAAATATTACAGCCAATAAAATAAAAATGAATATAATTAAGGATATTCTTTTTTTCAAAGTTATTCCGCCTTATTTTTCTGTATTGTTTTTTATGTATAAAAGTGTTACAATAAAACAATGAAGTTTTAGTTTATAATTTTATTTATAAAATCTTCACTGAAATGAATTACCTCGTCAAGAGATTTATATTCAAGCGGAAATTCATTATATAACTTCATCAAAGAAGTTTTTGAAGCTGAGATTTTTGTGTTTGCCAATTCTTGTTCAAGTGAAGATGACAGTATAGCAAATGCAGGAGCAATATAATCCTTATTAATCCCGAAATAGTTTTTATCGTTTTTCGGGTTTGCTAAGAATGCACACCTGAACATTGAATAAATTGAAAGTGAAAGAACTTTTTCAGAATCTTTGATGAGCTTATGTGATTCATAACTTTCAATTAATGAATAGTAAATTTTTAAAGCGTTGTTAATTTTATCTTCAAGATGACTTATAGTGTTTGTTATGTTTTTTTGTTTTTCTTTAGATTTAAGACTTCTTTTGTTTGGTTTTGGCATGGTTGTTCTGCCCAAAAGATAATCACAAGAAACATCAAAATAGTTTGCGATTTTTACTAATAAATCCAGATTACATTCACGCTTTCCGTTTTCATAGTGGGATAACAGACCTTGTGAGATTTTAAGGTCATTTGCGACCTTTTTCTGACTAAGCCCGTTTTCAGTTCGAAGAAGCGTAAGGATTCTGGGAAAATCTTTGTTCATAGTTATTTCCTCCATATTATGCTTCTGCGTGAAGAGTATCACGCTAATCTTACGGTAACACAAATTAATTTTTTTGTAGTAAATTGTACTATTATGTATATTATAGTACTATTTTTACTTAATGTAATGTTTAATTATTAGATAAATTATAAAAAATTTCTGAAAGGAGAAAATTATGACAGGTTATAGACTTAAAATTATTCGTCATGGAATAACACAAGGCAATCTTGACGGAAAATATATAGGAATAACAGATATGCCTCTTTGCTCAGAGGGTGTAAATGAGCTTTATACAAAGATGGAGGAAAATGATTACGGCAGTGTTCAGAAAGTTTTTATAAGTCCGTTAAAACGATGCAGGGAAACAGCAGCTATTCTTTATCCTGAAGCAATAACGGTAGAAATTCCGGAGCTTATTGAAATGGATTTCGGAGACTTTGAAAATAAAAAGGCCGAGGATATCATGTGCAAACCTGAGTATAAAAAGTTTTTAAAGGGCGGTCTTGACAATCCTCCGCCTAATGGTGAAAGTATGAGAACTGTCGTTGAAAGATGCGTTGCAGCTATGGAAAAAATAGCAGCGTCAATGATGCAGGAGGGTTTAACTAACTGTGCTGTGGTTACTCACGGCGGAATTATTATGAATATGCTTTCGTGCTTCGGTATTCCTAAATATAACCCAAACGATCTTGTTTGTGATTTCGGTGAAGGTTTTGAGGTAATGATTTCGGCATCAATGTGGCAGAGGTCAACGGCGTTTGAGATTTTAGGGCGTTTTCCTTATGTTTATGATGATGAGGCAGAGCCGCTCAGCGAAGATGAAATCAACGGTTTTTATTATAAAGATAAAGCTGAATTTTCCGATATAAACGGAGAAAATGATGCGTAAAATATGTTTTGTTGCTGAATGCAATCAAACGGTTATGAGTCTTTTGTCGAAAAACAATGTTTCTAAAAGACTGATAAAAAAGCTAAAGAGAACAAAAGACGGTATAACTAAAAACGGAGTTCATATAAGAACAGTTGATAAGGTTTTTAAGGGTGAGAGCATAACAATTGCCCTTGAAGATGAAAAAATGCTTGAAGCTAGTCGGCATCTAAGTGTTCCTGTTTTGTATGAATGTGATGACTTGATTGTTTTTGACAAGCCGTATAATATGCCGGTGCATCCGTCGATAAAGCATCAGGGCGACACTCTCGGAAACTATTTTTCCTATATTTGCAGCGGTCTCACTTTCCGTCCGATAAATAGACTTGACAGGGATACATCAGGTGTTTGTGTTGCTGCAAAAAATGCTTTTTCTGCTAAGTCACTTCAGCAGAGCTTAGAAAAAACGTATTATGCTGTAGTTTGCGGAAAGCTTGATAATGACGGAACTATTGACGCGCCTATCGGACGAACAGACGATTCTATCATAAAGCGGGAAGTTTCAAAATCCGGGCAAAATGCAGTAACACATTATAAAGCTGTCAAATGTTCATATGATGAAAAATACACGCTTGTGAAAATTAATCTTGAAACCGGAAGAACACATCAGATTCGTGTCCATTTTTCATATATCGGTTTTCCGCTTGCAGGTGACGAAATGTACGGCGGTGACTGTTCTGATATAAGCCGCCAGGCTCTGCATTGCAAGACGGTCAGGTTTTGTCACCCAATAACAAAAGAAATAATTATTATTGACAGTGAGTTACCTGAAGATATGACAAGTTTAATAAAATAAAACAACAAGCCTTGCTTATATAAGCAAGGCTTTAATTATGCAAAAAAATGCAATCCTGAATTCAGGATTGCATTTGATTTTTTTATTTATTACCACATTCTATAAAGCATTAAAGTTCTGCTGTATTTTCCGTAAACCTTTTTGCCTTTTACTTTTTTATAAGCTCTTACCTTTACATAATATTTCTTTTTATTAAGATTCTTTAAAGTAATCTTATTTTTCTTTGCGGTTTTTGTCTTAGTCTTTGATTTTTTGAACTTTTTGCTTGTTGAATATTTAACCTGGTATCCCTTAGCACCTTTTACTTTTTTCCATACAACTTTAGCTGTTTTTGTTCCGCCCTTTTTAAGTTTCAATCCTGTAACCTGTGAAGGTTTGTTTGATTTAGGCTTTTGAACTCCGACAGTTGTTGCAGGTGCATTATTAACACTTATTGAATATGCAGAGTTTGTGTCAAGGAAAGAAGTAACCTTGATGTAATATGTGCCGGCGGTTAAATATTTATCAACATAAGCTGTGCCGCTGCTTAGAATTTTCATTTTGTTGTTTGCCATGTTGAATTTATAAATGCTTGAATTGTAGTCATTTGTTCCTCTGTAAGAGTACATACTGCTTTCATATGCGTCATTGGACTTAAATAAACGGAAATAAGTATTTGTTCCGGAGTTTGATACTACATTTGTATAATTGCCGATATAAAATCTGACTTTTCTTGTTGACGGAATAACGAATTTGTAGTAATCATCGTAGTTGCCGCCATTAGGTTCAATAAAACCTAAATATGATTTGCCGAGAGTCATAGGTGTAGCTGTTGTAACTCCGTTATTAGGCTCAGCTTCGCAATAGTTGTCAGCCTTGAAGTCAACTCTGAAAAGAGTTGTAACATCTTGAGGCTCTTCATAAGAAGAGAATTGGTTTATAATATTTATGTAATATGTACCTTTGTTCAATCCAATGCTGAACTTGATTGCACCTGCTGCTTCAGTAGTTTGATAATGCTCAGCTATTTTAATGCCCTGAGAATTGCATATAACAATTTTCATATCCTCATACTTCTGGTTAACAATAGGCTTGTTTACAGTAGTAGAAATGTAACCTTTGCTAGGCAATGTTATTTTCACAAAACAGTCTGTACCGTAAGATGGGCTGACGCCGTAGTTTATAGGATATGTTTGATTTAAGCTAATCGGTATAGCTGTTGCAACTGAATCGTTTTCAAAATATGATTCAGCAGAAGCAGGTAATGTAGCAATAAGGCTTGCTGCCATTACTAATGACATTAATAAACTAATTACTTTCTTCATATTTTCCTCCTTTATTTTGTTATACAAACATAACAAAATATTGACATTAAATTTTATATTTAAATTATATAACTAAAGAATAATTATGTCAATTGTAATGTTTTCCAAAAAACAAGTAAAAAGAATGTTAAAATTGTATCATAATGAATATATAAATTCTTTTTTTATATTCTGTTAATTCTTGTGTTTCCAAAGATTTATAAAACTTTTCAGTCAGTTGGTTACTTGCAAATAAATAAAAAATTATATATAATTAAATTACAATAGGAAATAAAATAAATACTGTGAATTCCTAGTGATTTGTGTGTGACGGAATTATTTATTTTCCAAAGAAACGGAGTATTATTATGAAAGACGGATTTTTAAAAGCAGCGGCAATTACACCGAACATTAAGGTCGCAGATGTAGACTTTAATGTTGAAAGCATAATTTCAGGTATAAATAAAGCATATAAATCAGGCACAAAGCTTTGTGTTTTTCCCGAACTTTGTATAACATCATATACATGTCAGGATTTATTTTATCAAAGCCTTCTTACAGATAAGGCTTTGGAAGGGCTTGAAAGGGTAGTTAAGTCTACTGAAGGAAAAGAAATAATCTGTACTGTCGGATGTCCGATAATTAAGAACAATAAACTTTATAACTGTGGTGTCATTATATATAACGGTGATATTTTAGGGGTTGTTCCCAAAACATCGCTGCCGAATTATAATGAGTTTTATGAGGCTCGTCATTTCGCACCTGCACCGAAAGAAAACGAAGAGATAGAATTGTTCGGAAAAATCTATCCTTTCGGTTCGAAGCTTTTGTTTAAGTGTAAAGAGATGAAGGAATTTGTATATGCAGTTGAAATTTGCGAGGATTTATGGACACCTTGTCCGGTTTCAAATCAGCATGCCTTAGCAGGTGCGTTATTAATAGGAAATTTATCTGCTTCGGATGAGGTTATTGGTAAGGACAGTTATCGAAGAGAGCTGGTTAAAAATCAGTCGGCAAGACTTGTTTTAGGTTATATTTACTGTTCGGCAGGGGACGGAGAATCAACTCAGGACATGGTTTTTTCAGGACATAATATTATTGCGGAAAACGGTGCAATACTCAAAGAAAGCCGGCTTTTTGAAAATGAAATGACTGTTTCGGAAATTGATTTAGCAAAGCTTGCCGGTGAGAGAAGAAAGCTTTCAACTTTTCCAAAGAGCAATGACACAGACTATAAAATCATTGAGTTTTCAATGAAGATTCAAGATACCGAGCTTACGAGATTTTATGCTCGGACGCCGTTTATTCCTTATGATGAAGATGAGAAAAACAGCCGCTGTGAGCTTATTTTGAGAATGCAGGCACAGGGGCTAAAAAAGAGAATTTCACATACAAACTCAAAGTCACTTGTTATCGGGATTTCAGGCGGGCTTGACAGTGCACTTGCCCTTTTGGTGTGTGTTAAGGCTATGGATTTGCTTAATAGAAACAGAGCGGATATAGTTGCTGTTACCATGCCTTGCTTCGGTACAACAAAGCGCACTCGTTCTAATGCTGAGCTTCTTTGCAATGCGCTTGGTGTAACATTCAGAGAGGTTGATATAACAAAGTCTGTGCTTCAGCACTTTGAAGATATTGAACATGATGAAGATAATCACAATGTTGTATATGAAAACGGGCAGGCAAGAGAACGCACAAAGGTTTTAATGAATGTTGCAAACCAAGTCGGCGGACTTGTTGTAGGAACAGGTGATTTGTCAGAGCTTGCACTTGGCTGGGCGACATATAACGGAGATCATATGTCTATGTATGGAGTAAATGCTTCCGTTCCGAAAACATTAGTAAGACATATAATTAAATTTTATGCGGATACTTGTGGTGAGGAAGCTGTGAAAGATGTTCTTTATGATGTTTTTGATACTCCTGTTTCACCTGAACTTTTGCCTACTGATGAGAACAAAGAAAATATCACGCAGAAAACCGAGGATATTGTAGGTCCTTATGAACTGCACGATTTCTTTTTATATTATATTGTCAGGTGGGGATTTCCGCCTAGAAAGGTTTTAAGACTTGCAGAGTATGCATTTGACGGAAAGTATAATAACATGGTGATTTTAAAATGGCTTGAGAAATTTTATTCAAGGTTTTTCTCTCAGCAGTTCAAGCGTTCTTGTTTGCCTGACGGGGCAAAAATCGGTTCTGTGACGCTTTCACCGAGAGGAGATTTAAGAATGCCGAGCGATGCAGTTTCAAAGCTGTGGTTAGAAGAAATTAAAGAAGACAAAAACAGCGAACTTCCATTTTTCTATTTTACTAAATAAATTAAAAAAAGGAGCATAACCGTTTGAGGGTCATGCTCCTTTTTAGTATTAATCAATATTAAAATATACTTCCAGCTGTTTTTGCTATATAAACTATTATCGGAAGCGTGATTACCGACAAAACCGTTGATAATCCGAAAATTTCAGATGAGTATGATGAATTTTTGTTAAATCTTATTGCAAGCATTGTTCCTATTGTCGCCGACGGACAGGAAAGGCCCACAATAGTTGTTATTTTAGCAATTTCATTCGGACATGGTAATAAACTAATCAACAGAATGAAAACTATAGGAACAATTAGAAGTTTTATTGCACAAACAAAATATATTCTTGGCTTTTTGAGGGCTTTTATAATATTCGAGTTAGCAATAGTTATACCGGCAATAAACATGGCCAGCGGAGTAATCATGTCGTTTACATAGGATAATGCATTAAAAATAAGACCCGGAATTTTAATTTGAAATGCAAACATTAAAAATCCTAAAACGGTGGCTATTATTGTTGGATTGGTAATTATCTTTTTGAATGAAACTTCTGATTTGTTATTTGATATTGCAGCAACTCCGTGAGTCCAAATGAGTATATTGAATACTGTGTTTATCGCCGTTATATATAAAACTCCCTCTGAGCCAAAAAGTGCAAGAGCCAGAGGAATTCCCATGAACCCACAGTTTGAATAAGAAGCGTTTATACGCTCTATTATGATATTGTCTTGGTTTTTTCCTCTTAGCAGAAGATAAGAAAGGCCTATGAAAACTAAAAGACCCGCTGCTGAAAGTAAAAGTGCATATGCAAGACCTTTGAACAAATGAGGTGTGAAAGTCTGCTGATAAGAAACAATGATTACAGCAGGGTTTACAACATATAAAACCAGATTGGTGAGGTTTTTGTTTCCTTCAAGTGATATAAGTTTTGACTTGAAACAAACGGCACCTATACAGATTAATAAAAGCATTACGCTAACCTGTTTTAAAAGTATAAGGGATAACTCCATGTTCAATAATGTTCTGTATGAACAAATCTCCTTTCGATATTATTAAAAAAGGCAAGGCTTTGAAATTCAAAGCTTTAACATATTGTTTTATAGTTTGGTGTAAAAAAGTAAATTCAATTCAATGCGATTATACACTGAATTTTAGTATTTTTCAAGTAAGAAACAGGGTCCTAATAATAAAATTTTCGGTATACAATTTGTAAAACTACTAAATATAGTATTACCTTGGTATAGCAATTCACTATTTTGTTACTCAAGAAGAATAATTGTAATTATTTTGTTACAATTCGTAATTGCTTTGTTATTGCAAATTATAATAAATTAAGCGTATAATAAATATAGAAAATTTATTTAATGTAAAAGTTAATTTGAACTGACCGTGTCAAACGGCTCATTTCATCCTCTCCAAAATTTTTACACGGAAAAGAACTGCATCCTAACCAAATGCGGTTCTTTTTTCTTTAAAAAAAGACGGATAGACCAACAGGTTTATCCGTCTAAAATTTTATTACTTTACATTCTTATAAACAACCTTGTCTTTAACTATAATTCTGGCGTTTCTTACTCCGCTGCCTTTTAGCTGTTTTTTCAGACTCTTGGCAACACGCTTATTCTTTACGCAGAATTTGATGCCTTTTTTAGTTCCTTTAAAAGCATTTTTATTTATTTCAGGAGCTTTCTTTTTGTTGTTTATAAATACTTTTGAAAGTCTTTTGCATTTGTAAAATGCTCCTTTGTCAATAGTTTCAGCCTCGTTTATTGTAACAGTTTTCAGACTTGTGCATTTTGCAAATGAATACTCACCTATTTCAATTTTCTTTGCAGAGATTTTTATTTTTTTTAGGCTGCTGCAAAATGCAAATGCTTTCCAGCATATAAATTTTGTTCTTTTTCCAACTTTTAAAGATTTGATATCAGAATTGCTGAAGCATTTGTCCGGTATGCTGAACAAATTGTCAGAGAGTGTGATTCTTGTTAGTTTAGAGTTTATAAAAATTTGACTGTCAATTAATTCGGTTACGGTGTTCGGGAATTGTATTTCGGTGATATTTGAAAAACCGTATCCGCCATAGTCATGTACTTTTTCCACTCCTGCAGGGATTGTTACACTGCCTGAGGTGAACGACATCAAAAGTGCTTTACCGTCTTTTGAAAACAGCAGGTCATTTTTATAGATGTAGTAAGGGTTATCAGGGTCTAAAGACAATTTCAGATTAGGGCAGTCTCTGAATATCTGACCTAAAGGATAATATGCAGACTCATTCTGATAATATAAATAGTTATAGTTGACTCTATCTATCAGTGTGTTTTTTGGTATATTAATCTTTTTAAGTGAAGGGAAACAAGCGAATTCGGTTATGTTATAAATAGTTTCAGGTAAAATCATTTCTTCAACATTTGTAAATCTGTTTTCAGTTGAATATTTACTTCCCAAAGTATAATCACCGTATAAATCTAAATCTGTTACCATAAATTCGATATTGTCATATGTAACTGTTTTAGGTATTTCAACTGTTTTGATGTTCGGAACTTCTACAACGGTAGCTGAATAAGGAATTTCTAAATCGCCGTATTTGATATTGCGTTTAAATTTGTAGGTGAATTCACCGACCTTGATTTTAGGTTCTTCGTCGTAGGTTCTGTCATCATTATAGTATGCGGCAGCATCATAATATCCTGATACTGTTGTTACAGTACCTGCTAATGAGCTGACAGATAAAATAGCTGTTGTGAGTAAACAAAGTAATTTTTTAGTTTTTTTCATGATAAATTATCCTTTCATAATAAGTTTTTGTTTTTTGTGATTTTTATATTTTTACCCCAATTTTCCTCCCTTCTGTTTATTAAGCGTTCCAAACCACAAAAAGTCTCACTAATTTTAAAAAAAATTAAAATAAAAAAGCGGAACAATTTAGTTCCGCTTAAATTTACTTCACATTCTTATACACAACTTTTTTGCCTATCAAAATCTTAGCGTTTCTTACTCCGCTGCCTTTTAGCTGTTTCTTCAAACTCTTGGCTACTTTCTTGTTCTTGACATAAAACTTTATGCCTTTTTTGGTGTTTTTAAAGGCTTTCTCTTTTACTTCAGGAACATTATTTTTACTTTTTATAATTACTTTTGATAAGTTAAAACATTTGTTGAAAGCTTTTGTTTCAATGTTTTCAACATTGCTCGAAAGAATAACTGTCTTTAACTTTTTACAATTATAAACTGCATTAGGCTCTATTTTATAGATATTTTTTAGAGTTATAGTTTTTAGACTTTTGTTATTAGAAATATCACCTATAGTTAAATCAAAATCTGTACACCCGCTAACAAAAAGCTTCTGTAATTTTTTGCAGTTTTTTATATGACCGAAATATGTATGTATTCTTATCGCTTTTATTTCTTTAAGTTTATTCCACTTTGCGATTCCCATAAATACATCAGCATTATTCATAGTCAATTTTTCACAAGTCTTAGCACATTTAGGCTTTTTATATACATTATCATCTTCTAAAAATGCTAATGTATCAATTTCGAAAGTTTCATTTTCATATTTAATAAAACTCGGAATTTTAATACTTTTCGAATTCGTTGTTAAATCTTTTACGGTATTAGATGTGAAGCTTCCATCGCTCCACAACTCATATGTTATACCATTTTCACTCGTATTTATTTTATATGGATTTTGTCTGTCAATTGCTGAAACACTTATTGCGGCTGTATTTAACACTATCGCACTTAATATTACCATATTTAAAATTTTCTTTTTCATAAAAAATTCTCCTTATAATTTGATTATAATGCATTCTTATATATGTTCATATTAATTAAGTCAACATTTTTATAAAACGAATCAAATATATCTATTTTAAAACCTTTTTTAAAATATCTTAAAAAATAATCAACCATTGTTTGTGAAAATAGCCACCTATTCTCTATGACTTTTATATTATCTTCATATTTTGAATTTGATGAATTTATCATATAAAATTTAACTCTCTACTATATAAGCGTTTCAAACCACAAAAAGTCTCACTAATTTAAAAGAAAATTAAAATAAAAAAGCGGAACAATTTAGTTCCGCTTTGATATTATTTCACATTTTTATACACAACTTTTTTGCC